>Ga0315272_10000005_pt1 | contig 115081 bp, 106 predicted proteins | sample C3_middle_MG_FD_203918 | JGI IMG/M metagenome (GOLD analysis project Ga0315272, IMG submission 203918) | Sediment microbial communities from Yellowstone Lake, YNP, Wyoming, USA - C3_middle | ecosystem: Environmental > Aquatic > Freshwater > Lake > Sediment | place: USA: Wyoming | collected...
CTTGGCCTAAAGCAGCCTTTTTTGTTTTCATGGGAAAGATCAGTAGTGTCCGGAGATTCAAATTTAAACACATAGTAACCAATTGAATACAATTTATTAAATGCGATATTTTTTTGTAACCGATTTCAACTTGCAGCAGACTTCCGACATTTGTCGGGAGTCTGGATATGCATGCAGGGAAATTGGTGTTCGCTCAATTAATGGCGCATCTGCCATTGCACACATTCCGTCAGTGCGTAGCCAAATATCCCAGTCGATATCCAACTCTCACGTTTTCACATCTCGATCAGTTCCTCTGCCTGGCCTTCGCGCAACTGACGTACCGCGAGAGCCTGCGCGACATCGAAACCTGTCTGCGCGCCCACCAAGCCAAACTCTATCACTTGGGCATCCGAGGCAATATCGCCAAGAGCACACTGGCCGATGCCAACGAATCACGCGACTGGCGAATTTATCAAGATTTCGCGATCAGTCTCATCCAGACCGCTCGAAAGCTCTATATCAACGACAGCTTTGCCGTGGAGTTGAAACAGACCGCGTATGCGCTCGATACCACGACTATCGACTTGTGCTTGAGCGTCTTTCCTTGGGCACGCTTCCGCTCCACCAAAGCTGCCGTCAAGATGCATACGCTACTCGACCTGCGCGGCAATATTCCAACCTTCATCCACATCAGCGATGGCAAGATGCACGAGGTCAATGTGCTCGACATCCTGATACCCGAAGCTGGCAGCTTTTACATCATGGACAGGGGCTTCACCGATTTCGCCCGCTGGTTCACGCTGCATCAAGCGCAGGCGTTCTTCGTTATTCGTGGCAAATCCAATCTGCTCTGTCGGCGCATCTACTCGCGCGCTGTGGACAAAACCACTGGTCTGCGTTGCGATCAGACCATTGCATTGACAGCGCCCAAGGCAAGCCACGATTACCCGCAACACTTGCGACGCATCAAGTTTTACGATGCCGAACACGACAGGCATCTGGTCTTCCTAACCAACAACTTCGACTTGCCTGCGCTGACAATCGCTCAGCTTTATCGTTGCCGCTGGCAGGTCGAACTATTCTTCAAATGGATCAAGCAGCATCTTCGGATCAAGCGGTTTTACGGCACCACCGAGAATGCGGTCAAGACTCAAATATGGATCGCCATCACCGTTTACGTCCTGGTTGCCATCGTGAAGAAGCGCCTCAATACCGAGGCATCGCTATATACCATCCTACAGATTTTGAGTCTCACTCTTTTCGAGAAAACACCACTCGATCAATTGCTTAAAAATATGGAGCCACAAATGAATTCATCACAAGATACTAACCAACTGAATCTGTTTAATTAAAAGTCCGGCCACTACTGATCCCATATTTATTTTCACGGCTTCACAACCAACACCAAGCAACAGCACACGCAGTGTCATTTTGTAGCCAGCACATTTTCGATACGTCGGTCCGGCACCAGCCACATCAATGCAACCAACACATAACATGCCTGTGCCAGCCACTGGTTGTAAAATGCCAACGGGATTGCAGCAGCATAAATTACGACCGACATGTTCCCCTTCAAGTCTTTCCCCACTGCCTTGGCCAGTAGCGAATCAACACCCTCGCTAGCTATCAGCGCTCGCAGCAATAACCAGTAGGAAATTGCGGCCATCAGCAGCACCACGCCATACAGCGCAGTAGGTATTGCAGCAAAATGATTTTCACCCATCCAGCCTGTGACAAACGGAAACAAAGACAGCCAGAACAACAGATGCAGATTCGTCCACAGCACCACTCCGTTAACCCGCTTGACGACTTGGTATGTGTGATGGTGATTGTTCCAGTAAATCCCGATATACAAAAAACTCAGGACATAACTCAGGAATACCGGCAACAGCCCCTGCAGCGTAGCAAGGTCGTCACCATGCGGCACCTTCATTTCAAGTACCATGATTGTTATTATGATGGCCAGAACGCCATCGCTGAATGCTTCAAGACGATTTTTTTCCATATATTCCTCCTGTTCAAAATGCAAAATACAATAAGCAAGAAAAAATTGAATTTTCACCATCTATCAAATTCAATATTGAAAATTAGCGAGTTCGTCCCGCGCGAATTGGTAGAATTTAATGGTATGAATTATACAATTTCAAGTAAAGAAAATTGCTGATAAATTTGCAAAGGGCAGAGAAACAGCGGGGAGTGCAGCAGCCATGGATGCTTTTATTCCTTTAAGGAGTAAAGGCATCCTGTATACAGGGGCAGATGCTTACGGTCTTGGTACGGGTGTGTGAGTGACGATAGTACAGTTTGATTCGCCCGTGATGATATAGGGATTGTTACTATCAAAGTTGAAGGAGCCATTAAAACAGATGGACCCTGCCTTATTTGCCAACTTGCCAACCCCTGCCGTTTCACGCAATCCAGAGCAGCCAGCCATGCGGATAGTCATAATAGTGCTGTTTGGTTTCGGTGCAACCGGACCATATAGAAAAAAAGCACGCCCTTCCAGGGGTACGTTAGGGTCAGAGACCAGTGTGGAACCGTCAGGGAATTTAAGATTGCAGCCATTACAACTGAAATTTACCACGGGGTCGGGATTAGCGGGATTGAATGCATCAAATGTAATAGCCGCATCACTGAGTATGACCGTATAGCCGTCGTCGTCTTCAGAACGAGCCGGTTTTACGATACCGTTATCCCCAACCTTGGGCACACGACCCATGGCGCTAATAAGGTAAGTTGATCGGCCTGTATTCTGATCAAAACTTTGAAATTGTCCGCTGGCTTGAAAGTTATACAGCATATTCACCGGATCACTAGACGCAGCGCCGGCACTTGAAATGGCAAACATGCTTGCAATGCATATTGTGAAACTACTTGCGACGCTTACCAAACTGGAAATTTTCATAATGACTCCCTGGTAGATTATTGAATTATCCCTTTCGGGCAGTTAACACTCAATAAACGGACAAGAGTGTTGAGCGCACTATAGCAAAATAATTTGTGAGAGGAGATAAATATAAATACTCGCGGATGCAAATTCAGAACCGCAAGCGGGTTTTTCGGAAACTACATAAATCACGGGGTCATTCATTATTGTTTGGTTTTAGAGCGCACCAAATATAATTCAGCCGAGATAGAAAATTGTTTGGGGTCATGATTTGCAATTCACATTTTTTCGGATGTCCAACACAAGGCGTTGCCACAAAATTTCCGGTAGTCTTTATCCGTCAGGTCAGAGTGGACTTTTGCATGGAACTCGATTAAAGTTCAAGTACTTGCGTAGCATCTATATGCACATTGCACCGCAATGTACGGTGTATAGCACCGGCGGATTCTTCAGAACACAGTGGGTGTCGGCAACGAAGCCGCCGGGAATTATGCCGCATCACTTGTCGTTGTGAACCGGCGTCAGGATAGATTTCAGTACTGGCGTGAAGCTTCGCCGGCAGCATGACTAAATTTATTTGCGAAGGATATATCCCATGACTGAAGCCAAGAATGGTGGTGATTTTCCGTTACAAAGTGCGGGGGTGTTCGCGCTGGTTGTCGCCGTCATCGGGCTGATATGGACGGGTCCTGCCCCGCTGATAGACGAGCGTCCTATCAGCCGAATGAAGTCGGATACCTACATAGGCAAAATTCAGAATGTTGATGCGCGCCTGTGGCAGGATCCGCTGGGGGTGATACTGGATGAGCTCAAGCTAAACCCACACATCGATCTGAGTGGATCCGTGCAACAAGGGGGTAAAGACAAGCCTAGGGTTGTAAACAGGAAATCTAACCGCGCTGAAACCAATACCCGCACTCCGGCAGAATTATTCAACAAGGCTTTCGAGAAGAGCCAAATTCCCACAAATAAGTATCTTCAATTGGCAGTCATGATACCCGGCGGCCCCTATCCTGTGGAAGAGGAAGGACGCCGCAGAAAGCGGTATGCAGTACTCTCCGCCTTGGCTACGCTGGGCTATACGCCAGAGGAAGCTGAACATATTGGATATTTCAAGACGGATAGTTCGACAGTTTCTAATTTACCTGAAGTGGTGCCGTTCGAATTTTTTGAAAAGGAACTTGAAAAAGAAAAAGGGTCAATGAGGGACAGGATAGTCGTTTTTTGGCTGGATGACAGTAAATTTGACGCGGAGGTTGACGAGCGAATCAACGCGATTTTTACGCTAAGCAATCCAGATAAAATTAATCCGGAAAAGATTACGAAACCTCTGGAGATAACGCGCTCCGTTATCGGGCCAAACAATTCTAAAAATCTCAAAGCGCTATTGGCAAATCCTGCCGCTAAAACTGACGTGTCGCCTTCCTATGGTATAACTTATTTTGCCGCAGGGGCGACTGTGGAAAATTCACGACTTGGCATTGCTACAACAAATAACCCGTATAACCCCAAAAAACATCTGTTTCGCACGATTGCCGATGATTATCAGATTTCTAAAAAATTGGTGGATGAGTTAAAGCTACGCCAAATTAATCCAGCCCAAGACTATATCCTGCTTCTTTCCGAGTGGGACACACTCTACGGGCGCTCTTTTCCGAACACTTTCACCGAGGCCTATAAAGAAAACCGCAAAGCAGAATGCATACCCATGACAAATCTCGAAAAAGATAAAGCGGGTTTGGATGCGAGGGTGTATTGCGCGAGTTATATGCGGGGTATTGACGGTCTCTTGCCGACGGAAACGTCGAACAAAACCGATGCGGTGCAGGATATGAAGAAAAAGCCCGATACTATCCAGCTCAACAATAACATAGATCAGCCGGTCGGAAATCATCAGCAGGACTATTTGCGGCGCATGGTGGACCGGATCAGGAAACTTGATAATTACTTGAGATCCAGGAAGTTATCCAATCCATTCAAAAACAATGGTATCTCTGCCATCGGTATTGTGGGTTCGGACGTGTATGACAAATTGATGATACTCCAGGCGTTACGCACTTACTTCCCCGGGAAAATATTCTTTACTACCGATCTTGATGCCGCCTATTTCTTGCCTCGAGAACAGCCCTACACTCACAACCTGATCGTGGCCTCAGGCTTCGGCCTGAGCCTTGCTGCATCAATTCAGAAGGACACTCCGCCTTTCAGGGATAGTTACCAGACGTCAGACTTTTTTTCGACCAAGCTCGCTACATCCATATGGGCGAGCGATCAAGCCGTTGACGAGGGGTGCATTGCTGAGCGGTTATCTGAATGGATGGGCGTGTCGCAGGTTGAACAAGCGCAAATCATTAAACCAAGAATCTTCGAGATTAGCCGGAAAGGACCTGTAGATCTGAGTCAGTCCTACGGTGAGCGTAATCTCGATGATTGCACCTTAAACATTCTCGCTTGTTCGCATATCCATCCGCAACATGAAACAGGGAATGAGAAGTTCAATAGTGTCACATTCATTGGTCTGGCTGTGTTGGGCTTTATCCTGATTTATAGGATGAGTTGGGACTCAAGAAAGATACTGCCCAATTTCTCAAAGCTGGATGTATGGATCCGAAAAAAATATACACCCACCAAAGGAACGGGATTCGCTATTGAGTGCGCAATCATGTTTTTGTTCGTGGCGGCGGGGATGTTGATGTCCTGCTTCATATTCGAAATAGTTACAGTATTTGGCAAAGAAGAGCCTTTCAGTCTGTGGAACGGTATCAGTATCTGGCCATCGAATCTGTTGCAATTATTTGCGCTGATAGCGTCAGTATGGGCGATACGGGTAATCTGGAAAAAATGCAGCAAGATAGAAGAAGAGATGGAAATGGAATTTTTTACCTCACACGAGATTTCACATGCTACAAGCCAAGCTAATCCAGCTTCAGTCATTTCATACCCCTTGGCGGTCAACAAATGGGAAATTAACGCGTTGAACTCACCAAACCTCGATGTGGTAAGTTTATGGTCTGATTTTAAGGTATTCGGTAAACCCAAACACCGAATTTTTCGAGTATTTTTGGGATCCGTATTTTTTATCCTGTTTGGAGTCTTCGCCGTCATGCTATCCGGCGGTCAGCCTGTTCCATCCAGGGGAGATGCCAGCTTCTACATTGATGTGGCACTGGAAATTTCTTGTGTGTTTACAACTGTCTTCCTCATCATGTGGGTAGTGGATGCAGAACGTCTTGTTTCCAAGCTCATAGAGCATCTTTCAAATCCAAAACCCAGTAATTGGCCCAGTATCAGACATCCAAAATGGGGTTTCGCGAAATTATTCGACGAATATGTTGCTTACTGGCTGGACGTGGAGTTTGTTGCGCGATACACTAGGGTGATGGGGCAGTTCATCTGGTATCCAATCCCACCTCTACTGTTACTGGGGGCAGCCAAAAGCTCTGTGTTTGACAACTGGACAATCTCGCCCGGTCTACTCGCTTCGATTATTATTCTTCTGGTTTACCTGTTTTCGATAGCATTTTTACTACAGCAGAGTGCCAGAAATCTTCGTTCCAAGGCACTTGGGAAACTAGACAAAGACCTGAGAGTATTGCGCGGTATGGCGGTGCCAGATGAATATGAAATCATTCATCTGGAAGCAATGATTACCGAGATCAGGAATAATAAAGAAGGTGCATTCACTCCGTTTCTACACCAGCCATTGGTTCAGGCTCTGCTGACCTTTCTCAGTGGCACCGGTGGTTTGTTTGTACTGATGGAACGCTTCTTCTGATTTTTGAAAAAATATATATGCTCACTACCCAACATGGCAATACCTCACCCTCCCAGGAAATGTGACAACCTTTTTTTTGGATGCCCCTTATTTGCGACATTCGAGCAGGACGAAAAAGATTGCTGCCCTAACAACGCGCGAAGACTCGCGGAACTGTGTAAATAGAATTATCGGCAGGATTAGAAAAATGGTATCCCTCCGCTGATGCCTGCTAATACGCGCTCCTGTTTTATCATCAAAGTGTGTCTCTGATGACGGCAATTCTCCAGGTTATAGAAAGTAAAAACATAGTCCGTACTGGTCGCAGCTTGTTGCACATTAGAGTCGACGGCTCAGATCAATTTCTAGTGTTGTGGCAGTCTCGAAAAATTAGTATATTCAGGCTTGTGTTTCCCACATGCAGGGCATGCCAATATAATTTGGTAATGCCTGAATTCGACCAAGCCACAGACAAACGGAAGGATACGGGGTCAAGTCTACCTTGCCTTCAGGCGCCAGCGCGATATAGGGATAAACTGCAATATCCGCGATGGTGATATGTTCAGCAGCCAGCCAGTCCCTGGTTTCCAAATGTCTTTCAAGTATTTGCATTACTGTCGTTGTAACTTGTATAGCATCCTCCATGGCAATGGCACGCCCGAACTTATAATGCACCCTCAATGTACTGGGGCCATGCGCCACTTCATTTGCAGCCGTTGACATCCACTCCATCACGCGCGACATGCCCGCTGCATCAAGCGGCAGCCATGACGGCGCGGCATATTGCCGCGCCAGGTATACCAAAATAGCCTGACTGTCCCATACCACAGTTTCTCCATCCTTGAGCACGGGCAACTGGCCAAAAGGATTCATTTTTAGAAACGGTTCGGATTTTTGCTGCAAATTCGCCACATCTACCATTACCGATTGATAGGGTATTTGCAAAAGAGATAAAAATAGCCGAATTTTGTGGCAATTTCCGGAAGGGGCAATTTCAAATAATTCCATGGTTAAACCTTTCATATTGATTCAGGTATATCATTAACGATCTGTATTTGCATTTACTTCACCATCCTTAAAACGCGGGGTGATGTGTTGAGGACAATTCCATGACCATGCTTCAATGTGGATAATAAATGCATGTTCCACTTTTGCCGGATATGCAGGGTCGCTGAGGCGTGACAGCAACTTTGGATCATCTGCTTCCTTCACCAAACGAACACGCCCGAAAATCTTGAGGCGACGACGATTAGCGTAGTCCACCATGATTATGGCAATACGATCATTGCTGACAAGATTGCCTATACTTACGTATTGCCGGTTACCGCGAAAATCGGCAAACCCTATCGTTTTATTATCCAGCACTTTTAAAAAACCCTGCGGACCGCCACGATGCTGAACATAAGGCCAACCTGTCTCTGATACCGTAGCCTGATAAAAACTGTCTCGCGATTCAATAAACTCAACCTCATCAATAGTCAGCATGGCAGGTTCATTAATTTCGTCTTCAAAACCCGCATATCTTTCGCGGCTTCCATGCTGATCCTGCAATGCCTTAACATTGCTTGTAAAAGCTATTTTGGCAAATGAATGAAACATGCTTATTCCTCCTGACAAATAATAAAATGCATGCTAATTATTGATGATGTGAAGGTAACCGTGCAAGGCTACCTCAATTCACACTCAAGCAAGTGCCAAGCATTCTGCTTTAGCATTTACCTGTGGAAAATCAACTGTAGTTTGCGCCACATTGTTAATATAGTTGGTCAGTACATTAAGCGCCACATTCAGCACAATCTCAACAATACTGGCATCGTCAAATCCGGCAGAACGCAGCATCTGTACGTCAGCATCATTCACACGACCATGCTCACTCGCAACACGTAATGCAAATTTCAGTGCGGCATGTGTTTTAGGATCGGCAGCATGACCCGAACGTGCAGTATCCATATCAGTGTCACTGAGCTTGGCGACGTTTTTACCAAGATAAGTATGCGCTGACAGGCAATATGAACAACCATTAAACTCTGCCATCGCTAGCGCAATACGCTCGCGCACGGATACATCCAATTTGCCTTTGGCTAATGCACCATTTAATGACAAATATCCTTCAAGTGCCGCAGGGCTATTGCCAATCAGCTTCATCAGGTTCGGAATGACGCCAAGTTGCTTATATACTGCATCCAGCAAGGGTTTTGAGGCTTCGGGTGACTTTTCAACGGTGGGGATAGAAATACGTAGCATGGTGTAACTCCTTTGTATCATCGACTCATTAATTAACTTAAACTTTGTGCAGGCAACTGATTGTGATCTGCATTAAGTCTCAGGCTCATTCCTCAGTACGTGCTGTTACCGGGAATGACCGCATTGTTGCAAATTGTGATTGAAGAATGAATACTTATAATTTACAATTTATTATTCCAATATTAGGAATAATAAAAAATGGATAAATTGCATCTGATGAGCGTATTTGTTGGCGTAGCCGAGGAAGAAAGTTTTGCCGGTGGGGCGCGTAGACTTGGCATTTCCCCGCCTGCGGTGACGCGGTGTATCGCAACCCTGGAAGCTCGCCTGGGTGTAAGGCTGCTGGATAGAACCACTCGTTATGTACGCGTAACTGAGGCGGGGCAACGTTACCTTGATGATGCACGCCGTATCATTGCGGAAGTGGAAGAAGCTGACGATGCAGTGGTCGGCATCAATGCGGAACCCAAAGGACATCTAACCATTACTGCGCCGGTGCTGTTTGGCAGCATATATGTTACCCCGGTGATCGTGGAATACCTCGAACGATACCCGGAGATGAAAATCACCGCGCTATTTCTTGACCGTGTTGTGAACCTGATTGAAGAGGGTGTGGATGTTGGGATACGCATAGGTGCTCTAGCGGATTCATCGATGAAAGCCATGAAAGTTGGCAGTGTGCGGCCAGTGCTGTGCGCTTCACCAGACTACCTCAAAAATTATGGCGAGCCGAAACATCCCAATGAGCTGTTACAGCATAAAACAATAGCATCCAGTATTGTCAGCCCCTCCGTAGAGTGGAAGTTTCAGGAAAATAGCGTTCCCCTCTCGATAAGAACAAAGCCAAGATTGATTGTCACTACTTTTGATGCTGCAATTCAAGCCGCCAGATGTGGTTATGGCATTGCACGGCAGATGTCCTACCAAATATCGCGTCACCTGGCATCAGGTGATCTGAAAGTAATTCTCAATAAATTTGAACTATCCCCAGTACCCATACATGTTATACACCGCGAAGACAGGCATAAATCCGCGCGAGTGCGAACTTTTTTAGACATGATGAGTGAACGGCTGCGAAAAAATAAAGCTTTGCATTAAATACACCCGTAGTCAGCGGCAGTTAGGGTGTTAAATTTTTGCTGAGGGGTGCCGCTTACATGGCTTGCTGGGAAAATCAGGGACTTAATGATAGGATTTGCCTGTTAATAACAATTTATACTTGTACTCAACCTGAACGCTGAATTCCATCATGATAAAAACACTCACAATTGGCACGCCACTGACTCCTTCTGCAACCAAAGTCATGCTGCTGGGCAGCGGAGAGCTGGGTAAGGAAGTCATTATTGCCTTGCAGCGTCTGGGTGTGGAAACGATAGCAGTCGATCGTTACGCCGACGCCCCCGGACACCATGTTGCGCATCGCGCACACGTCATCAACATGGCGGATGGAGCGGCATTGCGCGCGCTGGTGGAAAAAGAAAAGCCTGACTTTATCGTTCCGGAAATTGAAGCGATAGCCACCGACATGCTGGCTGAAATTGAGCGTGATGGTTTGGCCACCTGCATCCCCACTGCCCGGGCAGCTCAATTGACGATGAATCGCGAAGGCATACGTCGCCTGGCCGCTGAGGCATTAAATCTGCCTACTTCCCCGTACAAATTCGCCAGCAGCCTGGCCGAGATGCAGGCTGCCATCGATGGCGGCATAGGCTATCCCTGCATCATCAAGCCGGTGATGTCGTCATCCGGCAAGGGCCAATCCAAAGTGGACACACCGGCGGAAGTTGCAGCCGCCTGGGACTATGCCGCCAGCGGCAGCCGGGTGAATCAGGGGCGGGTGATTGTGGAGGGGCTGATTCGTTTTGATTATGAAATCACCCTGCTCACGGTGCGCTCGCTCGACGCCTATGGTGAAACAGAAACGCATTTCTGCGACCCGATAGGCCATGTCCAAGTGCATGGTGATTATGTGGAAAGCTGGCAGCCGCAGGCGATGAGCGCACTTGCATTGCAGCGTTCCCGCGATATTGCCAAAAAGGTGACCGGCAATCTGGGTGGACGCGGCCTGTTCGGTGTAGAGCTGTTTGTGAAAGGCGACGAGGTCTGGTTCAGCGAAGTGAGTCCGCGTCCGCACGATACCGGCATGGTAACGATGTGCAGTCAGGTACAGAATGAATTTGAGATACATGCCCGCGCTATCCTGGGTTTGCCGGTAAATGTCACGATGCGCGGGGCGGGAGCCAGCGCGGTGATTTACGGTCAACTGGAGCAGAAGGGCATTAGTTTTACCGGCGTAGACCAGGCCTTGCGCGTGCCGCAAAGTGATATCCGCTTGTTTGGTAAACCGGAGTCGTTTACCCGTCGCCGCATGGGTGTTGCGCTGGCAAATGGCAAGGATACCGATGAAGCGCGCTCACGCGCAAAGCTTGCGGCGAGCCTGGTGAAGCCGGTGTCCAGTTGAGGTAATAGCTCATGAAGAATTTCCTCAGTCCGGGTTTTCGCTCCGCTCTTAAGCGCATTTTTGGTAACGATAAGAAGCCGGGGCGAGCTGCCACTGTGGCACAAGCTACAGCGAAACCGGTTGAGGAGACCGCTGAGCGCAAGCTTGAAGCGGAAGCGCCGGTTACATTGTCGATGCCGGTCACTCTGTCTATTTGGACAATAGAGCGTAACCGCTACACAGCCGCACGTGCGCTCTGCACCGAAGTTGAGGTATTTCCATCTGCTGCTATATCCCTGTGTGAAGACATCAAAGGTTACGTGCTTGATACGCCTAACGGTGAGAACGTTGTAGTCGAAGCAAGAACCGGCAGTCTGGTGGGGCATTCGCTTGAGGTTGTGAAGGATGGCATACGCGAGATGACGCGTGCTCAGTTGAATAACCAGCTCGATACGGGTAAAAAAGAATTCAGCCGGATGAAAAAGCAGGCGCTGTCGAATGAAGCGTTCTGGAAAGCGATCAAGATGGGCAGCAGTGACCTAGAAATTGCGCAGGACTATCAGGAATGAAAATTTCCAGGTTGTTGCATGCGACGATATTGGTGGATGATTTGGACAGGTCACGCCGATTTTACGAACAGATATTGGGCTTCACTGCCAGTCCGGCACGCCCGGAAATGAGCTTTGACGGTGTATGGTATGACCTCGCCCCGCATCAGCAATTGCACCTGATGCAACTGCCCAGTCCTGAAACGGGCTTGCAGCGGCCATTGCATGGCGGACGCGATCGTCATATCGCCTTTGCCGTGGATGACTTGTCGGAGTTACTGCATGATCTGGAGGGGTCAGGAATCTCTTATAGGTTGAGCAAAACGGGAAGACGCGCTTTGTTCTGCCGTGACCCGGATGATAATGCTCTGGAATTTATAGAGTTTTCGGAGTGATTTTATGGCAATGGTTTAGGCCACGAAATTTATACAAATCTGCATACATTTTAATTTCACTACTGAATGTGAGTTACATGCCGCGTCTTTTCTTGCTGTTGGGAATAGTCATTTTGGCAGGCGCAATGCCTGTCGCGCTGGCCCAGGTGCAATCTGATAAAAATTTATTGATGCCGGAAATCACCAAGGAATGGAAAACCCTGGAAACGCCGCATTTTCGTATTCACCATGAAGCAGGGCAAAAGGAGTACGCACAAAATGTGGCGGCTGTAGCCGAGCGCGTGCACGGCAGGCTTTCACCCTGGCTGGTTTGGCAACCGTTGGAGCCGACCGAGCTTGTTATACTCGATACCGTAGATGCTTCCAATGGCAGCGCCACGCCTTTACCTTATAACAGTGTCACTATCTATTTGACGCCGCCTGTTGACGGTGAGCTGATGGATCAGACCCCCTGGCTGGAATTCGTGTTATCCCATGAATATGTGCATAGCTTGCACCTTGATATGGCTTCCGGTTCACCGCAAGTCATGCGCAATATTTTTGGACGCTCGACGGACTTGTTTACCCTGTTTGATTTTCCCCAGATTTTTGCCCCCACCTGGGTGACAGAAGGGCTGGCGGTTTATGGTGAGTCCGGGGGATATGCAGCTCAAAATGGCAATGCGGCCCACTATGGCCGATTGAATAGCGCTTACTATGAAGCACTGATGCGCATGGAGGTTCAGCGTGGTCTGCGTTCATTAACTGAAGTCAGCTTCAACTCCGGCTACCGCTGGCCCTATGGACAGGTGTATTTATATGGTGCGTATTTTTTTAAATTTGTAGAAGTAAATTATGGCCGCGATGCCGTTACAAACTATATTAGGGTATATGGCAGCAACCTCATTCCTTTTCGCATGGATAGCCGATCTGAAGAGATCTTTCGCAAACCGGCGCAGGAAGTATGGGCAGAGTTTCAGGATTATTTACGCCAACGCTTTGCGCCCCAGCTTGCCGCCATCAGGCAACAAAACCGCTTCGTCACGCATGCGGTCTATGACGCGCTATATGCCAATTCTGCACTTGCTTCGGCGTCCAATGGTGACCTTTATTTTCTGCATGATGATGCTTCCTCACGCCCGCAAATCAGGCGCATACGCGCCGATGGCAGCAGTGAATCCCTGATTGACGGCAGGGGGGTACAAGAGATGCACTGGCACGATGAGGCTGGTTTATTGCTAAGCAAGTATGCCGTCTGTGATAACACCAATGTCTACGCCGATCTCTATCAGTGGAAACCCGGTATGCAATCCGCCAGGCGTTTGACACACTGCGGCCGCTACACCTTTGCTGCGTGGCGTCCCGACGGGCAGGCGATTGCAGCCATACGCTCGGAATACGGTGTAAACAGCCTGATGTTATTGGATACGTCAGGAAAGATGATCAGTGTACTGGCAGACATACCCATGGGAGATGCATTGGGAAGTATCGCCTGGTCGCCGGATGGTACTTCTTTGGTGGCTGCAATATATAGAAAACAGACTGGCTGGAACCTGGAGCTGCTGGATGTTAATAAGCATCTCTGGCACGCAATAACATCGGGCACTGATCTGGTAGTAAGACCCCAATTTTCAGCAGATGGTGGTGAAATTTACTTTCTGTCAGATCATGGAAAAATCTGGAATCTGCGCCGTCTCAAGTTGGGCAGCAACAAAATAGAAACGATCAGTAACACCACCTCGGTTATAACTGAAGCGGTGCTTATGCCGGATAAAAGTTTTCGTCTGGTGGAATATACACCCGAAGGTAAAGCAATCATTGCCCTGGCATCGCCCCCTGAACCAGGTGGAACTGGAAACACGGCCTATGCAACCAAGGCAGCATCGGCGCCAGCGGTCGATGCGATCAGCAACAGGCCGGACTATAAACCCTATGCTTACGACGGCGTAAAAGACTATTCTCCATGGAGTACCCTCAAGCCGCATTCCTGGTTTCCTTTGTTCGATAGCAGCGCCGATCAGGCTTCATATTTTGGCATCATTATGAGTGGTTCCGATGCGCTGGACTTCCACAGGTGGCGGGTGGTCCCGCTGTACTATTATGATCAGAAAGTACTGGGTGGATTGGCAAGCTATAACTTTTACAATAATGTGACCCTGTCAGCGCAAAGACAATATTCTATACAGGGTGAGGTGGCTGCACCGGTACGTTATCGTGATGAAGAAGTGCGATACCAGGCATTGCTGCATCATTCGTTTAATACCCTGGATTCGAATCTGTATCTCGCCGCTGGTGTGGCAAGCGAGGTCATCAATAGCCAGGTAATAAAAGGCGCGGGACTGGATCAAACGGTTAGCAACAAAATAGCAGGGGTTATAGCGCAGTTTGACAATAGCCGTATTTACAAGCTTTCAATTTCACCTGTTGAAGGTCGGCGTGTACAGTTATTAAGCGAAAGCTACGACCAGCTGGGCGATAGTGATTACAACGGTAATACATCCAGACTGGATTGGCATGAGCACATCGACCTCGGGGGCAGTCATGCACTGCATTTCAGGCTGCTGTATGCCTTGGGAGACTCGGGTATACGCCCTTATCGCCTCGGTGGGGTGAGCGAAACGTTAAGCCTGCTCGGTGGTGAGACAGGTCTGGGCCGTCGCGATTTTCCCTTGCGCGGATATCCCTCGGGGTTAGCGGGCCTCACCGGCAGTAATATGGAATTGGTCACGGCAGAATGGAAAATCCCGCTGGGATACCATTACGACGGCTGGTTTGTTCCTCCCCTGGGCATAGGCCGTGAATCGCTGTCCTTATTTGTGGATAGTGGCGATGCGTGGAATCATGGTGAGACAATAGAGTTGAAAACAGGCGCAGGAGTCGAGTGGAATGTTGAAGCGCTCGTTGGCTATGATCTGTACAGGCTGGCGACAACCCTGGGCTATGCACATGGTCTGGATCAAGGTGGTGAAAATCGGCTTTATTTGCGTGTAATTTTGCCGTTCTTTTAGTTGAAAATGCGTATCTTGATTGCTTGGGCCAGTTTTTGACCAATATGCTTCATAAATGCCAGAAAAAGTTCATGCATCGATTTGTTTTTATACTGCTGTCTGGTGCTATGGTTGTGAGTGGCTATGCTTTTGGCGTGTCAACTGGCATAGACACAAAAAATGCCAAAGTGAGCAAGGCCAAAAAATGCATGTTTCCCAAGTCTAAAAAGCGTGCTCCAGATTGGGTTTGCAATGCCCATGATGATAGTTACGAGTTGACGGCAGTGGGATCATTTCCCAAGTCCGCAACCGGCATTGCATTTATGGAGCAAATGGCCGCTGCCGATGCACGTGTGCACCTCGCCGAAAAAGTGCGCGAATCGGTACATCAACAAATTGCCGCGCTGGAGGTTGCAGAATTTGACGATAACCTTTTAATAAGCACTATTTGCGATACGCAGTTGCAGGGTACAAGGGTCTTGAAAAGCGTCTACGGACCCAGGGGCAAGTTATATGTATTGATGGGAATTGACGAGGCAGATGCGCAAAAATTACGGGAGGCAATCGCAGCAGAATATCTGGTCCAAATGCGCAAGTGAGTTGCGTCTTGTCGCGCAAGCAGATTCAATTATTAATATTCCTGTTTCACTGATTTTTCGTCAACGTAGCCCCGTTCCAGCCACGCCATATATAGCACCGGCAGCAGGAACAGGGAAATTAGCGGTGCGCTCAGCATGCCGCCGACCAGTGGTGCGGCGATGCGTTTCATTGTATCGGCACCGTCACCCTGACTGAACATGATCGGTAAGAGCCCGGCAATAATCACGGCAACCGTCATCATCTTGGGGCGGATACGGTTGAGCGCACCGGCGATGACGGCCTCGCGGATACTATGAGCTGTGAGCGGTCCGTAGTGGTCGGCGAGTGCCTGGTCGATATACAGCAGCATCACAACACCAAATTCAACCGCCAGTCCGGCCAGCGCAATAAAGCCCACCGCGACTGCTACCGACAGTTGATAACCCAGCACATATACCATCCAGAATCCGCCGACCGAAGCGAAGGGGAGGACACTGAGGATAAGCAGCGGTTTGCTGAGCTGGCGAAAATAGGTGTAGAGCAATAGCAGCACCACGGACAGGGTGGCGGGGATAACCCACATTAATTTTTGTTTTGCGCGCGCCAGCTCGGCATACTGGCCGGACCAGCTCATCGTGTAACCGGGTGCCAGTTTCACCTGTCCTGCAAGCGCGCTGTTGGCGCGCTCTACATAGCCGCCAATATCACGGGTGGCAAGGTCTACGAAGACATAGGCGATTAGCCGACCATTTTCACTTTTAATTTCTGTGGGACCATCAGTTATGGATACTTTGGCCAGCAATGAAAGCGGCACCTGTGCACCATTGGCCGCGGTGATTCGCGCTGAGGCGATGGTTTTGAGCGAGTTGCGGAATGCACGCGGGTAGCGCAGGTTAACCGAAAAACGTTCTCGTCCCGCGATCAAGGTGGTAACTGTGGCACCCCCGATCGCACCTTCCACCATGCGCTTGATTTCTGCCGTTGAGATGCCATAGCGTGCGGCCTGAAAGCGGTTCACCTCGATATCGATATAGCGCCCGCTGGCGGCGCGCTCGGCAAATACCGCGCGAGTGCCGGGTACACTCTTGAGTACTGCTTCTATATTTTGTGCGGCTACACTAATTCCGGCCAGATCGGCACCGGTGACCTTGACGCCGAGCACGGTGCGGATACCGGTGGAAAGCATGTCGATACGGGTGCGGATGGGGTAGCCCCAGGCATTGGTGAGTCCGGGCAGCTGCACGGCTGAGTCAAGCCTGCGGATGATATCTTCGACAGTGACCCCGGCCGCCCACTGTGCGCGCGGTTTGAGCAGGATGGTAGTTTCAAGCATGGAAAGTGGAGCGGGGTCAGTTGCGCTGTCCGCACGTCCGGCCTTACCGAAGACGCGCTCGACTTCGGGTACGGTACGAATAAGCCGGTCGGTAATCTGCAGCAAGTTGGCGGCTTCGTCGATGGAGATGCCCGGCACTGTGCTTGGCATGTACAGCAGATCACCCTCATTCAGCGGCGGCATAAATTCGCTGCCGAGTCGCGATAGCGGCCACAGGATGCTGAGCAGACACAGCAGCGCCAGCAGGAAGGTATTGCGGCGATTGTTAAGCGCGCGCAGCAGCAGCGGCTTGTAGCCTGCCAGCAGCCAGCGGTTGAGCGGATTTTCCGTTTCGTGGCGGATGCGTCCGCGAATGAAATAGCCCATCAGGATGGGGGTCAGGGTTACCGCCAGTGCGGCCGCGGCGGCCATCGAATAGGTCTTGGTATACGCAAGCGGTGCAAATAATTTTCCTTCCTGACCGCTCAATGCAAATACCGGCAGGAAGGAAACAGTAATCACCAGTAGTGAGAAAAACAGGGCGGGGGCGACTTCAACAGATGCGGCGCGCGCGACTTCCCAATAGTCCGAAATAAAATTAAATCCGCGTAGCGGTACGTTTGTTCCCTCTCCCCCCGGGGGAGGGTTAGGGAGGGGGAGCGCATGTTGGGCATCCTCTCTATTTACGAAAGAACCCGCCCGCTCAAGATGCTTGTGCATATTTTCTATCATCACCACCGCAGCATCCACCATCGCGCCTACCGCGATGGCGATACCTCCCAGTGACATGATGTTGGCGTTGACCCCCTGGATTTGCATCACCCACAGGGCGGCGAGTATACCCAGCGGCAGACTTACTACCGCCACCAGCGCAGAGCGGAGGTGGAAAAGAAAAGCGAGGCACACCATTGCCACCACGAGGCTTTCAAGAACAAGTTTGTCACGCAGGTTTTGTGTGGCGCGTAAAATTAAACTGGAGCGGTCATAGGTGACGACCAGTTCAACACCTGGAGGCAAGCCGGCGCGCAATGTGTCCAGTCTTAGCTTGACTGCCGCTACTGTATCAAGCGCGTTGTGGCCATGGCGCATTACTACGATGCCGCCGACCGCCTCGCCTTCGCCATCCAGGTCGGTGGCACCGCGCCTTGCTTCGGGGCCGATTTGAATGTTTGCAACCTGTCCAAGTTTCAGCGGATAACCCTGTGCATCGTGTCCAACAGCCACCTCGCGCAAGTCAGCGATGGTTTTTAGATAGCCTTTTGAGCGCACCATATATTCCGCACGCGACATTTCAAGCACTGCGCCCCCGCCGGACTGGTTTGCCTCCTGTATGGCTTCGGCCACGCGTTCGAAGCTCAGGTTATAGGCCGCAAGTTTGTTGGGATTGAGTTCGATCTGGAATTGTTTGGCGGACCCGCCTACAGATGCAACTTCGGCCACACCCTGCACACTTTGCAATTCATACTTCAGAAAAAAATCCTGCAATGCGCGCAACTCGAAGTTGTCTGTTTTTCCGCTACGATCTATCAGCGCATATTGAAAAATCCAGCCGGTGCTGGAGGCATCCGGCCCCAGCGTGGGTGTGACACCGGGAGGCAGGTGTGACGTCGCCTGTGAAATGGATTCGAGCACGCGTGAGCGTGCCCAGTAGGGATCGGTGCCATCGCGGAAGATGATATAAATGAACGATTCGCCAAACATGGAAAAACCGCGAACCGCCTGGGTGCCGGGTACTGACAGTAATGCGGTGGTAAGCGGATAGGTGACCTGGTCTTCCACTTCCTGCGGGGGCTGCCCCATATAAGGTGTTTTGACGATGACTTGTACATCGGACAGATCGGGTATCGCATCGAGCGTGACATGACGCGCGCTGATAACGCCGCCGATGGCGATGACGATACTGAGCAGCAACACCAGCAGGCGATTGCGCAATGACCACTCAATTATTTTCACGATCATATCAGCACCTTATTGCGCTGTTGCACTTTGTTCATAACGCTGTGCCGCATCCGCAATCGATGCGGCGGCATCGAGCAGAAACTGCCCGTTAACCGCGACTTTGTCGCCTGCTTCCAGTCCGTCACGAATAACGATGCGGTCATCGTTCGTGATGCCTGTTTCAACCTTCTGCGGCATGAAATGGCCGTATGCTAGCGCGCGCATTACAAAATTGCCGCGACCTGTACGTATCACTGCGCTGGCTGGTACGTTCAGTGCGGTAAATGGTGAGCTGAGCAACGTGACATCGGCGTAGTCGCCCAATTGTCTGTCAGCGTTGAGTTTAAACGGTATGCGTGCGCGCAAGGTGCGCGCTTCACCTTCAGCAAAGGCGCTCAAGCCGGTGAGTTTTGTCTGCATACTTTCGCCATCGGTAAAATGCACTTGCAACGTATCACCCTCGTGTGCCTGGCTGGCCTGATCGGGATAGAAGACTACCTCCAGCCAGGCGCGGCCGGATTCCGCACAAGTAAGAAGATCTGTCATGGCCGATACCGACATGCCTGCACGTGCGTTAACTTCGCTGACAGTGCAGGCATGCGGTGCGCGTATAGTGACTACATTCAGAGCACGGCCTTTATCTATAAGCTGTAGCAGCATCGCATCGGTAAATCCTGCCAGCTTCAGCCGCGCTGTCAGGCGCTCTCCGTCCCGTGACATGGGTTGCAGCATCGCATTGATCTGTTCCTCGCTTTGGCGCATGCCTTTGTCAATTTCTTCCCGCCCTGCGGCATCCTGGCCGTGCATGCTTTCCAGCATTTGCCGGTTTCTAGCCCGCGTTTCTTCGGCACTTTTCAGTGTCTGGCTGCGGCGCTTGAAATAATCCACGTATTCGTTTTGCAGCTGCAATAGTTCCTGCGAGAAAATTTCATACAGAGGTTCGCCTGCAGCGATGCGCTGTCCTGTGCGTGTGGCATACAGCTTGACCATTACACCTTCCACCGTAGGTGTAATGCGATACGTATTACCCGCATCGGCGGTGAGAGTGGCGTAGGTATGAGTTTCACGCGCCAGTGAACTTTGCTCGGCGGTAGCCAAACGCACGCCAAATTTTTGTTGGGTAGCGCTGTCCACATGTATCTGCGTATCCGCCTCACTTTGACCAGCCGGTACCAGATCCATGCCGCATATTGGACAGGCACCGGGATGATCCTGCACGATATGCGAGTGCATGGGGCAGACATACGCCTGTTTAACGCTGGAAGATGGATCTGGTTGGCGTGCAATGCCATTGTTGTGTTGACCTAACCAGTAGCCGGCACCAAGTGTAATGACGGCAAACAATAAAATCGGAAAAAAGCGTTTCATAAAAACACCATCACATGTAGAGACACCATGATAAACAAAAAAATAAAAAAAGGGAGCATATAGCCCCCTTTAATTAAAATACAAAACTAATTATGCAACATTGATACGTGTTCGTGCAGTACCGAGCACAGCACCCGTTACCCAGTGCAATGTTTGTACGGTTACATTATAGCTACCTTTTGCCGTAGGTTTGATGATGCAATCATAACGTTCTGCAGAACATGCCTCGATTGAAGTGGTGCTCCATGGTGATGAAAACGGCCTGCCATCGGATGCCACTACACTGGCGGTGAGTCCGCCAAAAGTGATTTTCTGGGGATGGTAACCGGCAACGATATAGCGCACCAATAAGGTTTGCCCCAGCGTCATATTGACGGCAACTGCAGGATTGGTGAGTGCTGAATTTGCGCCATCCACACCGCTAATAATGAAGTATTTAGGCTTCAGGTTATTCAGACCTACGTCTCCACCGCATGTACCCGCTGTCCATTGCAGGGTGTGCCATGCCGGATCGATCTCATCGCACGCCCAAATCGCCTCAACATCGTATATAGGCCCGTTGGTGAAGGCACGTTTGGTGCCAGCCGGGTCAGATGAAAGCGGTTGTGGATCTACGATAAGGGCGCCATACATGCCCATTTCCGCGTGTAATACTGTGTTGACGTGGCAGTGATAAAAATAAGTACCAGCGCTTGATGCGCGCCATTGGTAAGTATAAGTACCATTGGTAACATCAAATGAAAGATGGCCTACGCCATCGTTCATAGTGCTGGGTTCGATACCGTGATGATGGATGGTGTGCATCCACATATTACCCACGGTAAGAACGGAGTGGATAATTTGACCTTGTTTGACACGCATGGGTGCCGATGGAAATGACCCCCCACCGCCACCCATATTGCCGCCACCCATGCCGCCATTAGCTGCAGCAAGATCTGTAAATCCCCAGATAGTCACGCTAATGCCATCATCCATCAGCATAGAACCATTCATATAGATGCCACGCTGAAAGGTTACATCAGCAGTGACCAGTCCTGGCGTCGCAGGCGCGCCCGGAAAGACGTAACATGCCCCCCCCATACCGCCACCACCGCCACCGCCACCGCCACCGCCACCGTTTGTCATTGCCATGATTTATCTCCCTTATCTAAAATAATTATAAAAATTCGATTTCAGTCATTGCGCCAAATTGGTAAAGACCACCGCCAGCCGTCTGCGACATTTCGTCATGGGTATGCATGGGATATTTTTGACCTGATGATACTGGTGGATAGGCATCTGGCGGCAATATAAATGGATATATAGCGTCGATTTTTCCGATGTTGTTACGTAAATAAAGCACGTCTTTTTTCCAAACCGGACTGCGTACAGTTCCGTTGTTAGTCAACCACTCCATGTGGTTTGCATGCACATGCATTGAGTGTGAGCAAGGTCCAACATTCAGCATGCGTACCAGTGTGCGGTCACCGATGACCCCCGCCAGTACAGAGCGTGGATCAGCCTGTGCATCCAGAGTGGGATCACCGTGTCCTGTTGCACCGGGTGGACGCGATGTGATGCCGTTAATAGTGAAGTAACGTGGCGTTATGGTGGATGGAATGGCCGAACCGGCTTGCACTGCGTTGTGTAGCGCCGGATCGATATCGTTGAAAATCCAGAACAACTGCTTTTTGAATGTGGCACTGCCCGAGAAGAGAGTAGTACTACTGCCCGATGGCATGATCGCCAGGCCGCCGTGCAACCCGAGGAAGCGGTTGTAAGACGTCTTGTTGTCGTAAAACAAATAGGAGCCGGCTTTGCCGGAAGGTACTACATAGGTGATTTTTCCGGTTGCACCGCTGAGAATGTCGCCCGTGCTGGCGAGTGGTGCGTCACCTGTCTTGAGTCCGCCTATGACGAAGTTATGAGTTGTTAACAATCTGTTAATGACGGTGATATTAAGCGTGTCACCTTCCTGGCAGGTGATGGGCGTAGCGGGGAGTGACAAAGCTGTGGCGGAATCGCCAAAACTTTTGAAGTAAACGGATACTCCATCCGGCATTGCTCTGGTGCCATCATTTATATAATAGGTCTTGCTGATAGTTGCCGCCTCTGAACGCGGCGTCCAACTCAGCAAGCCTGTCCCCATCAGGGTTGTCGCAAGACCTGCTCCCCCCGCCTTCAAAAAATCTCTTCTATCCACAAAAGCCTCCAAAGAAAAAGTTGATGATTCGGAAATACTTGAATGACTGCTCCCTCAACCTTCTTGAAGGATGCGCAAGACTACAGGGAGGTTTAGGCCTGTTGCTGTCATAATTAAGACAATATTTAATATATTTGCAACAATATAATATTTGCCATGCAGTCAATTGGTTGTAGCTATTTGCTGATCAAAAATTGGTTATTGGTTAGCTATAGCAATGTAAGTTATCGATTGGGTCTCTGTTTGCTTAATGCTTGAGTTATAGTATTTAAACCACTGTTATTTTCATTAAAGGGCGTTGTCGATGAGTCAAAATGCTACAGGCGTTTCCTCTACCACTTTGATGCATTCGATGCGTCGTTTTGTAAAATTCATGAAGCCCGATGCAGGGCACTTGCTGCTTAACATGCTGGTGATCCTCGGTACTGTCGCCTGTTCGGCGGCACTGATCTGGATGGTCGGACACGGCTTTGATATATTGCAGGCTGGTCGTTTTGAAGAATTACCGCGCTATTTTTTCGCGGTGACTTCCCTGGTGGTGGTGTTGCAACTCTTGCGTTACGCCAACTACTATTTGTTTGAATGGATGGAGCAACGCGTGATCCTCTCGGTTCGGAAAGCGCTGTATTCGCATGTATTGTTGTTGTCGACACAAATTAAATTGCGCTATGCAACGGGCGACTTGCTCACCAGACTGGCGCATGACGTAAGCAGGGTGTCGCAATTACTGGTACTTGTTCCCGCGCAAGTGTTTTCATATGGTGTGACATTTCTGGTTTATATTGCTGTGCTGTTATTGATAGAACCGCGCTTAACTCTGGTGACCCTAGCCTTGCTGCCGTTATTCTGGGTGCACCAGCACTATTTTTCAGCGAAAACGCGGCGTTCCTCTGGAGATTTTCTTGCCCGCCAGGGCGATATGAGCGCGTTTGAGGAGGAATCACTGGCTAATTTGCAGGGAATTAATTCATTTAATGCTGAGCCGGTGATGATGAGGCGTTTCGTACAATTATTTAGTAATTTTCGCCGTGCTGCCATGCACAATCTGCTGACGCAGAATGCATTCGTTGTCAGTTTCGAATTGCTCACCGCGTTATGCGCGATTGTACTCGTGGCTCTCGGTGTGGGGGCGATAGGCCGTGGCGATTTATCGCTGGGTGGCTTGGTTAATTTCCTGTTGTATACGGGATACCTCGCCAGGCCTTTGCAGGGTTTAGCCAATATTCCTGTCGAATCCCAAATTCGCGTAGCCGCCGCCGCACGTGTGGCAGAAATTCTTGATACGCTGCCTGCAGTGAGCGAACGCCTGTCTGCACATCCCCTTTCAAATGTCGCGGGAGCTTTACATTTTAAGGGTGTCAGTTTTGCCTATCCCGGTTCAACACTCATGTTGCAAGATTTTAATCTGGATATTCGCCCGGGAGAATTTATCGGTCTGGTTGGCGGCAGTGGTGCTGGAAAATCGACGTTGGCGAGATTGTTGTTGCGTTTCTATGATCCAGTCCGGGGTGCCATTTATCTGGATGGGCACGATCTGTGTGACGTGAGTTTGGCCTCGTTACGCGCGCATCTTGCTGTGGTGTGGCAGGAACCGTTTTTGCTTGACGACAACGTGCGTGCCAACCTTTTGCTCGCCAACTCCGAAGCGAGCGAAACCGATATGCTGGAAGCAGCACGTCATGCGCAAGCGCACGAATTTATATCACAACTTCCGCAGGGCTACGATACAAGGTTGGGTGCTCAGGGTGCGCGTCTGTCCAGCGGGCAGCGGCAACGTTTGGCGATTGCACAGGTCCTGCTGAAAAAATCATCTGTGCTGATCTTCGATGAAGCAACATCGGCGCTGGATGCCCAGGCGGAAATGGCCTTGCTGCAGGCACTCGCTTTTGTGCGCCAGGGACGTACAACGATTGTTATTGCACATCGTTACTCCACGCTGCAGGGGGTAGACCGGATTGTTTACCTGAACGGCAATGGTAGCGCTGATATCGGCACACATTCCGAGTTGTCACAACGTCATGAAGGGTACCGAACAGCACTGGCGCATCAACTAAGGTAGAAAGTAACTACTGCCTGCTGCCGCAGATTTGTAGCCGATTTCCTTTGAGTCAGACAGGCTCCTGGGTTCACCACTTGTTTTTGGCTGGGCCAACAGTGCTGCGTATGCGGCCTTACGCGCAACCGGATTTTTAATACGGCGTAATGATTTTCGCGCCTTGTCGAAATTTCCCTGCTGCGCCAACATATTTGCATGTTGCGCGTGGGTGCGGTCTGGCCATTCCTGATATTTGGCATATAGCATTGTTGCTCGCACAAAATCATGGGCTAGCAATGTGAGTTCGTATTCAATACCACGCCCCCGTATCGGGTCGATTTTGGATAGTTGCCGCGCGGCTTTTGCGGCCAGATCAAGTTCGTTAGATGCTATGAAACTATCTGCCTGAGCGTAAAGCTGGTCAGCAGCGTTTTTTCCGAGGTAGGGAATCAAATCAAAATGATAATTTTTACGTAAAAAAGCATAGGGGTCTTCGTCGCCGCTGGGTTGTGCGGTCAACGCAGATAGGCGTACTTCAGAAATAATATTGGTGTCGGTGTTAGGCCTGGCATCGCCTGCGGCAGCAATTGCTTCATCACGCGAAAGCGCGAAGAACCAGAGCAGGTCGGCGGTCGTAAAAATATTGTGCGTGCCTAACGTTGCCTTAACTCTGGGTTGTTGCAGGATATGTGTCATACGATCATAGTCAAACTGCAGCGCTTGTTTTGAACCGATCAACACCAGATCCCCTGTATTCAAGTTTGCGAAACTCATGCCATTTGGAAATACTTGATAGAAAGCCTTCAGCAAAGAGCGTAGCGTGGTTGCATCCATTTTAAAAAGATTCACCCATTGCCCGAATACGCCTTTTTCGTTCAGACGCGATTTGACGATCTCCCAAAATTGCTCGGTAAATACGTTGGCAGCACCGGCAAGCCAGGGATGGGAAGGTTGCGCGACGATCAAATCATAGCGGGTGTTTTCAACCAATAAGGTATTTCTGGCATCGTTAAAATCCAGATGCACGCGCGCATCCTGCAGCGCCGGAATTTCCCCTGCATTGATATGATGGTCGGCTTCGACCACCGCAGGTTCTAGCTCAACAACGCGGATTGACTTCAGATCTGTCAGGGTTAGTGCCCGTGTAGTAATGCCGCCGCCAAAGCCAACAACAAATGCAGATTCCGGATTTTCGTGCAGCATATATGGAACGAGTCCAAGCAGTGTTTCGATAAGCAGCGCCTTGTTCGGGTCTTGCATGTGTATCATTGATTCATTCAGGCCGTTATTCTGCAACTTGGCAATTTCATTATCATAGGTAACCAGACTAATGACCCCTGCCTTGCCTTCTTTTAGAAACAGGAATTTTGCTTTCTTGCCTTTTTGCGCATCGGCATCCCACTGGTATCCGACCGATGCAACGAGCGCCTGATAACTAAGATGTGGTGCCAGCCAGGCGGCGAGACAGGCGACAGTGACTGAGGCAAGCATGGAGTAGCGTACTACCGGGCGCAACTTTGTGTGTACGAACATCAGCCCAAGTAGCAGTATGATGACGGCCATCAAGGTCAATAAAGTATCGGTGCCATAACGTGGGATAAACCAGAACCCGGCGAAAATTGCTCCAAAAATACTGAACATAGTATTGATCGAGTAGGCCTTACCAATACGTGTGCGCACCGTCTGCAGTGGGCCGCAATATAATTTCAGGTTCAGCGGAAACAGCGCGCCCAGTAAAAATGTCGGGACAAACAACAGGGCAAATACGATGGCATATTTTACGATGTGCTGAAGCAGGGGTGTGGCGTCGAGTTGGTTTACCATTTCATAAACTGGTGGGAGAGCACTAAAACCTACCCTCGTACCAATTAATGAAAAGCCGAGTAACAGCAGACCTATTGCCATCCAAGATTGTGGCGAGCGGATTTTTTCGATATGGGATTTGATGGCCCATGAACCCGCGGTGATTCCACATAAAAACACGGTTAGAATCGCGGCAAAACCATAAATCGTGGTGCCTGTAAAAATGGCGAGATATTTTGTCCATCCTACTTGCGTTGCGATCGAGACAAACCCAGTAGCGGCCAGAATGATCAAGGCGCGCAGGCGATACGTATTATCTTCTTCAGTAGCTATAAAGTCAGTTGGCGCCGCAGCGGGTATGGTTTCTATCGGGGGAAGGGTCCAGGTACGATTAACGAACCAAGCCGCTAGCACTATTATCATGTTCAACGTGAAGGCAATGTATATCGCTCCGTCCAGTCCCCAATTCGGGATGAACACAAAACCTGTAAGCGCGGCACCTAACACAGCTCCGGCAGTATTCAGGCTATAAAGCTGGCTGATACGCAGACCCACCTCTCTATTGTGACGAATCAGAATAGAGGCCATGACAGGGAATGTTGCCCCCATACACAGCGTCGGGACGGACAGCAATATCATTGTAGTGACGAATTTGAGGCTGAGTTCTGTACCGACTTGCGGGAAAATGGCTAACAATCCGTCCAGGTGTAGGAGTATTGGCAGGAGCGCCAATCCGCTTGCACCGATTAATAGTTCCAAAATAATATAGGGCAAAAAACTATTGGAACGGTTACGTGTGATTCTTTCGGCCAGATAACTACCCACAGCCATTCCGAAGAAAAAGGCTGCCAGCACCGTACTGATGGATGCACTGGTGGACCCCATGCTTAACCCGAGTAAACGTACCCAGGTGACTTGATAGGTTAGGCTGGAAATTCCGGAAAGAACTAAAAAAATTGCGGAAAATAAAATTGCCATTGAAAAATCCCTGAATATTTTTTTATTTTAATGATGTAAAGTGAAATGCAAAATATTCAGTGACAACTAAATTAAAGTTATTACTTTACACATAGCGACTGCATAATATTTGATTTATGAATGTGATCAGACTGGTCATCCCAGCATGTTGAGGATCATACGTATTAACTTTTTTCAAAACTGTCTGGAATCTGACAGAGTAAGTCAAAACCATTCATGTATTATCCTCTCACCTTACGGAATAATCCGTGGGGATTTTAGTAAAACTTTTCAAAATTAACTTCAAGGAGATTATCATGGGTGGAGGCGGCGGCGGTGGCGGTGGCGGTATGGGTGGTGGAGCTCCAGCTCCAGCACCAGCTCCAGCAGGCGGTATGGGTGCTGGCGGAATGGGCGGCGGAATGGGTGGCGGAATGTAATGTCCCCTGAGGGTAATACAGTTACCCTCTCTGTTGTTAGTAAATAACGGCACCTCTAGGTGCCGTTATTGTTTTTTAAGGTTCATTATGCTGTTTCAATATAGGTTAAAGACACATGTGTGGTATTTCAATCATTCTCTACCACAATGGCAACACGCCTGAGGATTGGCGCGTTGGTGCCATGAATCTGGCCCTTGCTCATCGAGGCCCCGACGCTGCAAATATTTTATTGCGCCCCGCTGTGGCCATGGCGCACTCGCGTCTAAGTATTGTGGATCTTGATGGGGGCAAACAGCCGATGCAGACTAAAGACGAGCGGCTGGCTATCACTTATAACGGTGAAATTTACAATTTCAAAGAGTTGCGTGCAACTTTGATCTCATACGGTGTAGAGTTTTGCACGCAGTCAGACACGGAGGTTGTGCTGAACGCGTACCGCAAATTTGGCTCACAGGCTGTAGAAAAACTACGCGGTATGTTTGCTTTCGCAATCCATAACCAAAATTCTGGCGAGTTATTTTTGGCACGCGACCGTTTGGGTATTAAGCCCCTCTATTATTACAACGACGACAAGGTGTTTGTTGCAGCATCGGAAATTAAAGCCATATTAGCTTCAGGCCTGGTCAGGCCGGAACTGGATCGCGCATCGTTAAAAAATTATTTCACATATCAGTTCTCCATTTCCCCCCACACTCCGTTCAAAAATGTTTACGAATTGCCACCGGCACATACGCTGATTATCTCCGCTGGTTCTCGGCCTCGTCTGGAACACTATTGGGATATAAACTACCCACAGGCAGGGGATTATGAGAGCATGGATGAGCGTTACTGGACGCCACAGTTTGCTGACGCGCTTCAGGGAGCTGTGGCGAGCCATGCCATTGGCGACGTTGATATTGGTTCTTATCTGTCCGGTGGCATCGACTCGTGTAGTGTTACCCGACTGCTTGCAGACATCCAGCCCAAAGTACAGACATTTTCCATAGGCTTCGATAATGCCGATTACGACGAATCGACACAGTATCGTGCGATTGCACAGTCTATGGGGGTTGATAATGCCGAGTTACGCATGCAGGATGCACGCCCACAAGGCTATCTCGACGAGCTTGTGCAATGTATTTATCACCTAGAGCAACCGCAACGGATGGCGGTTGATGTACCGCATTATCTATTATCCGGGCTGGCACGCGACAACAACTACAAGGTCGTATATACCGGTGATGGTGCTGATGAAATACTTGCCGGCTACGATTGCTTTCGGCAGGACTATATGCGGCTTTGGTCCAATGGCCCGATGAGCGGTTTTTTGCGCCGCTGGCGTTACATGCACCGTTACACTCAATATTTCCCGCGGGATCAGATGCGTCTGTTGCTTGATCTGCACGGGCGCGGCGCACAAAAGAAAACCATGGAGCGATTTGGTTTTTATCCGGCGTGGCACGACTTCTGGCAGATTACACGTGAACAAAGATCGGGAATCATGCGCGACGATGCCTCAATTGACGGGGAAGCACAAATGGACGTGCTGCTTGGCGGTATGAAAACGCAAATGGCGGGGCGAGATGCGATCAACCAGTCTTTGTATTTTGAGATGAAAACGCGTCTTCCAGGATGGATACTGTGGAAGAGTGATAGGCTCAGTATGGCGCATGGGGTTGAGGCGCGGGTACCTTTTCTTGACCACCCGCTGGTCGAATTGATCGCGCGCATGCCGCCTACGCTGAAACTGAATGGTCTAAATGAAAAATTTATGCTGAAGCAGCACATGTTGCCGAGGCTTCCGACGGTACCGAACGCCTTTAAAAAGCGCGGCTTTTATACGCCCATTAGCGCATGGTTTTTTACTCCTGCACGGATCAACGAATTACAACCGTACCTTTCGCGTGATGCTTTGATCAAGGCTGATCTGTTCGATCCCGACACTGTGCAGGCACTTCAGAAAACTTTGCAGGAAAGGTCTCAGCCTGCCGACATGCATGCGGCTTACGGATACACCCAATTGGAATGGACGCTGTTTACTGTGCTGACTACACAAATACTGCATCATTTGTATATTGAGAAAAGCGGGTACCACGCGGTGACCTGATGAGTGTATTGATCCCGATGAATTGAATACAAATAAAACAATTGTTCCAACTGCATATGCCGAAGCACTTTGTGACGGGCGCAAGTATTAGTGCAGATTTTTGTGCTAATACAGCAAGAGTGTTTGCACTATTATTTAGCCTGTTAGGGCAAGGTTCGGGCAATAATTAGAGATTGACAACTGAGTCCAGCTTGGCTGTTTTTGCTTATTTTGTTTGTTCTCGTATAAGTGCCAGTCTCGTTTGCTTCATGAGCCATGTGTTTCAATTGATCCAGTTTTTTGATGACGATGAAATGGTGCGTACAGTCGAGTATTCCATGACGCTTCATGTTGGCCAAACAGCCGCTTACTCCCTGACGATTACTGCCAACCATATCCGCCATGTCTTGCTCGGTCAAAGGAATGCCAATGTGAATATCCGGCCCGACAAGTTTTCCATAGGTTTTGCCTAAACTGAGCAGGAGTTGTGCGATTTCCAGTTGAATATTGCCGTTCGCAAGACTTAAAAAACGCTGTCCGATCTCGCGCATACGCACTGTCACCATTTTCATTAAAATGTAGGCAATTTCAGGACGAGCGCAAACCCATTCTTTAAATTGGGCGTGCGAAATACATATGCTTTCTGTTGCTTCTGACGCGCGCGCATAAACCAATCTTTTGCGCTCTTGCATACATTCGGCCATGCCAAATATATCACCCGAGAGGGCAAACCACAGGAGAATGTCGCGTCCCTGCGCCGAGCTCTTAAAAATTTTAACCCGACCCTGAGTCAATATCCAAACGTTCGAATCATTGTCCCCGGCCTTAAAAATAAAGTCGTTTTTTGCGAATGTTCTCTTATGCCCAATGCGGTTGAGTTCAGCTTTGTCCGCATCTGTTAATTGGGATAAAAAATTTAGATTTTGATTTGCATCTGCTTGTCTTTCATCCATAGTTTAATTACCTTTATGTCAATGTTATATTGAGCGAAGTGTAAAAAAATGCTTAAGTGAACAGATTTTGCTTGGTAGATTGCCAAGTAATGCCTAATTGGAACCAAGGTTGAAGCGCATAAGCCATTCTTGACTAAGTTCATTTATATGATTAATCAGTTTACAGTTATATCATAAAATGGACGGTGTAAATGAAGTTAATATGTTTGAATAATGCGGAGGTTATGTTAAATAACAACTGGTGTAGAACAAGTGTAAATCCGATGTAGAAGTGTAATTTATTGAATATATTACATATTAGATATAGAGCTTCCTATAAAAAAGGGAGCTTACGCTCCCTCTTTAGTTCTGTCGACAAATTAGACTTACGTTACATTGATACGTGTACGTGCAGTGCCTAATACAGAGCCCGTTATCCAATGCAAGAACTGTACGGTGACGGTGTAAGTACCTTTGGCCGTTGGTTTAATTATACAGTCATAACGTTCTGCAGAAGAAGCTTCGATCGAAGTGGTATTCCATGCTGCAGGTAGTGGTCGACCATCGGATGCCACCACGCTGGCAGTCAGGCCGCCAAAACTGATTTTTTGCGGGAAAAAACCGGCACAGATGTAGCGCACCAATGCGGTCTGTCCCAATGTCATATTGACTGCCACACTAGGGTTGGTCAGTGCTGAAGAGGCACCATCAACACCGGTGATGATAAAATATTTGGGGTGAAAGTTATTCAGGCCCACATCGCCACCACAGGTGCCAGCACCCAGGCTCAGTGTATGCAGTGCCGGATCAATCTCGTCACAAGCCCAAATCGCCTCAACATCGTATATGGGACCGTTTTTGAAAGCGCGTTTAGTGCCTGCTGGATCTGTTGAAAGCGGTTTTGGATCAATAATTAGTCCGCCATACATACCCATTTCTGCGTGCAACGGTGTGTTGACGTGGCAGTGGTAAAAATAAGTGCCCGCACTCGATGCTTTCCATTGATAGGTGTAAGTACCCCCGCTAACATCAAAAGAAAAATGTCCTACACCATCATTTTCGGTGCTTGGCTCAATCCCGTGATGATGAATCGTGTGAATTAACATCTGATTTACGGTAAGGGCAGTATGCACAATTTGTCCTTCGGTGACGCGGATCGCGGGCGAAGGAAACGAGCCTCCTCCAGCCCCCATGTTGCCGCCGCCTATGCCGCCATTAGCAGCAGTGAGATCGGTAAATCCCCAAATGGGCACCGAAACACCGTCATCCATGAGCATAGAACCATTCATGTAAATGCCACGTTGAAAGCTGATATCTGCTGTGACCAGTCCTATTGTCGCTGGCGCTCCAGGATAAACGTAACATGTTCCACCCATTCCACCACCGCCACCACCAGTTGTCATTGCCATAATTATTTTCTCCTCAGAATACTATTAGATAAATTCAATTTCAGTCATTGAGCCGAATTGATATAGCCCGCCCCCTGCAGTCTGGGACATTTCGTCATGCAAATGCATGGGGAAGTGCCCTGTATTGACGAGTGGGTATGCGTCAGGCGGAGACATGAATGGATAAATCGAATCAATTTTGCCGAGACTGTTCCGTAAATAAAGAGAATCTTTTTTCCACACAGAGGATCTCACCACGCCATTGTTGGTCAGCCACTCCATATGATTGGCATGGGTATGCACAGAATGTGAACACATGCCTGCATTGAGTATGCGCAACAGGGTACGGTCACCGACACTGCCTGCAAGTCTGGAACGTGGGTCGAAAAGCGCATCTATGGTTGGATCACCGTGGCTTGTTGCACCGGGCGGACGTGAAGACAGTCCATTAATGGTGAAATAGCGGGGTGTGAACGAGGTTGGAATTGTCCCATTGAGTTGTACCGCATTGTGCAGCGCCGGATCGATGTCGTTGAAGATCCAGAATAACTGTCTATTCGGCTTGAAAGCAGGGCTGCCGGTATAGAGTGTTGTGCTGCTACCCGCGGGCATGATCGCCAGACCGCCATGCAAACCGAGGAAGCGGTTATAACTGGTGACATTGTCGTAAAACATGTAGGAACCGGCAGCGCCAGTAGGGATAGTTAAAGTGATTTTACCTGTCGCACCACTGGCGATATTACCGGTGCTGGCCAGAGGTGGATCACCGGCCTTGAGGCCGCCAATCACAAAATTGTGTGTTTTCAGCAAGCGATTGATGACGGTGATGCTAAGCGTATCGCCTTCCTGGCAGATAATCGAGCTTGCAGGTAGAGACAAAGCTGTTGCAGTATCGCCATAGCTCTTGAAGTAAACCGAGACACCATCCGGCATTGCCCGGATTCCATCATTGATGTAATAGGTCTTGCTGATGGTTGCCGCTTCGGAGCGAGGCGCCCAACTCAGCATGCCAGACCCCATCAATGTGCTTGCAAGACCCGCACCGCCAACTTTTAAAAAGCTCCTTCTATCCATTCCTCTTCTCCTTATATAATTTTTTTTTATTGGTATTGAAGGTTTGTAAGTTAAATTAATAACCTTTTTATTATTATGTTTTTAAGTTAACCCTGTATACGTGTACGGAGTCAAGCAGGAAATTTCATTAGAATATAATTATTTAATCACCAGCTAAATAATTGAATTCTAATTAAAATTGATTTTGCGGGGATTAATTGCCTTTACTGACATTTATTGTGAAAGTGTGCGTTGTTATTGACACAAATATATTTCATATTTATGCCATATCATTCACAAAAATTTAAAATCAGGAATGAAATGTTGTGTGTTAGCAAACTCTTTAAGAGGTAATAAAAAAGCCAATTTAAGCGGGTTTGTTCACCAAGTGTTTTGCTGTGGGTAGGCTCATATTTAAAATTACACTCAAAATAATTATCAAATTGATTAACCATGGGGCTTAAATGAAAAAAAGAAAATCATCCTGTTATCTTGAATACTCACATAAAATATTTTTGTCGCTCATTTTGTATTTTGCGTGTGTGGGTGCAGGTGTTGCAGATCAATTGGTTAACCAGTTAAAAAATAGCCCTTCTCCCTACCTTGCGATACATGGTGATGATCCTGTTGCCTGGCAGGAGTGGAGCCAGGCCACGTTAGAGATGGCACGCAAGCAAAATAAATTGCTGTTTGTTTCTATCGGCTACTTTTCTTGCCACTGGTGTCACGTGATGCAGGCGGAGAGTTATCGTAATTTGGAGATTGCCGCGTTGATCAACCAGAACTTTATTCCGGTAAAGGTGGATAGGGAGCTTGAAGTAGCGCTCGATGCCGAGATGATAGACTTCGCGCAACGCACCATGGGATCCGCCGGTTGGCCGCTAAATATATTTATTACACCTGAGGGTTATCCGCTCTATGCAGTGCTATATGAAAAGCCGGATAGATTTGGCGTTATTCTGAATACACTCGCTAAAGAATGGCTGGCCGATAGTGCCGGGCTCAAAACGATGGCAAAAAAGTCAGGGATTGCAGAGTCGCCAACAGTTAAAATAAAACCGACAGCCGAATTGGCCGATAAATACCGCAAGCAACTGGTGCAAGAGACGTTGGCCAATGCTGATTTTTTGAAAGGCGGACTGAACGTGCCGCGCAAATTTCCCCTTTCACCCCAGTTAACGGTTTTGCTGGAAATTGAAGCGCGTGAACATAACGTGAGGTTGGCCGAGTGGCTGCGCCTTACGCTGGATCAAATGGCAGAAGGAGGTCTGCGCGACCACTTGGGCGGTGGGTTTTTCCGTTATACGGTGGACCCACTTTGGCAGCGCCCGCATTTCGAAAAAATGCTATACGATAACGCGCAACTGGCGATGATTTATCTGCGTGCGGCCAAAATATTTAATCACGCAGCCTATCGTGATATTGCCGTCGAAACGTTGAATTTTATGCTGGATGAAATGCGTACTGACGGCGCGTTTATTACCAGCATTTCGGCACTGAGTGAGAAGGGTTTGGAAGGAGGAACCTATCTTTGGAGCGAGGAGCAACTCAAGACAATACTTTCTGCAGATGAATTGTCCCTGGTTGCCAGAATTTGGGGCATGGACACAGCGGCAGAATTCGATCTTGGCTATTTGCCGATGAATCGCAAAGAGCCCACACTGGAGGATAAAAAGCGCCTGAAGGAAATCTACCCCAGACTTTTGCAAGTACGCAAGCAACGCATTACTCCAACAGATACCAAGCTGTTGGCCGGGCTAAATGGTATTGCACTGGAGGCATTCAGCGAGGCTTCCGCGCTTGATCCGCGATATAGGCTGGCAGCCGATGAGTTACGCACTTTTATCGTTAAACGCTTGTGGCAAAACGGTGTGTTGCAAAAAGGATTCAGCCGTCAGCAACTGTTGGGGCCAGGGGATTTGGAAAGCTATGCCTATGCTGCCTCTGGATTGATGCATTATGCCGAAATTGGCGCCAAGTCAGAGGATGCGCAATTTGCCAGACAACTTGCAAACCTGGCCTGGCAGAAATTTTATACGCCGCAGGGTTTTTTGCTGGAGCAGGGAGGTGAACTGGCCAGACCCTATTATCAAACCATCATTGCGGATGGCCCTTTGCCTTCACCCTCCAGTGTATTAATCAATGTTAGCCTGCTCACGGGTAACAAGGAATTGGGAGTGCAAGCAAAGAATGCGCTTGCCGACGGCGAGGTTTTGCAGAAGCAAGAAGTCTTCTGGTTCGCCAGCCAGGTGAATGCCTTAAACCGGCTTTATCCCAAAAAAAAGCCATGACATGTTTAACTGCTTTGGTAGTTGAACTTGGCAATGGCGCTGCGGGAAGGTCCACGAATTATTTATTGTCTCTGCACTGAATACGCGGCTTGAGCTATCATGTGCGGCAGTATCAAATAACGATATATATTGGGGACGATAGACGACATGATTAAGAAGGTAATTGCACTGGTTCTTATTTTACTTGCAGGCGGAGTCTGGCTGTTGCTGGATTACTATAACAAGCAAGAAAAGGTAAGTGCCGAGCAAATGCGACAGGGTATGGTACAGGCCCGCGTAGAGGCGCAGAAAAGAAGCGAAGAGGATGCAAAAAATAGAGCTTTGGTAAAGGCAGGTTTTGAAAAACAGCTTACGGAAAATTTGACAAGTTGCCAGGCTGACGCTGATAAGGCGCAGCAGGATTACATGAGCCTCATACGTCAAATTGTTCCTCGCAGGGGTGGAAAGCCTGTGATCCCCAAATCTGTCGCAGATGAGGCTGAAAATATACTATCGAAGGCCAAGGCGGATTGCCAGGAGATATATGACACTCGATCCAAAAACGGCCAGTAAATCACGCCAACTACCTCAATTTTGGGTGCTTTAAAATGACCCGAGATCAAGACATCTTTGTATCGGCATCTTTACTGGCATGCACAATTGCTCAGTGAGAGCCCTCATTGTTTTGTAAGCGGTATCGGTCAAATTTTTTCAGGACAAAAAAATGCCCCTGAACCAAAGGGGGAGGTCAGGGGCAGAAAAGTCTTACCAAGAGGTTAAGACACCCGCTCAGGGAGGAGAAACGGGGATGACTAATCATCAATGTGGGAATATTAGCATATGATTAATTAAATATGCAAGTTTAATAATATATAAAATGCGAGGCAAGTCAAAATTAGGACTGAAAATGAACTATCTGATTGCTTATTCAGAGGAAATTAAACAGCAGGTAAGTTTGTTGATTAGCCAGAACAGGTTATCGGATGTGCTCCTGCAAAAATATTCAGCGGCACACGATATTAAAACGGATAAGGCACTTTATGGCTATGTGCTTGATCTGAAAAATAGTTATATTCGTAATGCGCAGACACCAAGCAAAGTGTTATTTGATAACGATGTACGGGCAGTCCAGCGTGCTCTGGGTTTGCATACTGCTATTTCCAGGGTGCAGGGCGGCAAACTCAAGGCAAAAAATGAGATCAGGATAGCCTCCCTGTTTAAACAGGTACCGATCGAATTTTTAAAAATGATCACTGTGCATGAATTGGCGCACCTGAAGGAAAAGGATCATAACAAGGCGTTTTATCAGTTGTGCGTCTGCATGGAACCCGAATATCACCAGATTGAATTTGATCTGAGGCTATATCTGACGCATGTCGATTTGCTGGGCAAGCTGGTATGGGGAAGTCATCGCTAATCAGCTTTCACTTTGTCATTAAACCCACGTTATGGTTTAATCACAGTCTATGGAACGTTCGTTTAAAACCATTGCCCTTATAGGCAAATACAAGACCCCGGGCATTACCGAGCCTTTGTTGCGGCTTGCTTCTTTTCTTGAGGAGCAGGGTGTAAGGGTAGTGGTGGATTCCCTGACCGCCGAGCACCTCAAGCTCAATCCTTACTGTGAACTGGCGCTGGAAAAAATGGCCGGTGTGGTTGATCTGGCCATCGTGCTGGGCGGCGATGGCACCATGCTGAATATCGCCCGCACCCTTGCACCCTTCAAGATTCCATTGGTGGGTGTTAATCAGGGGCGTATCGGATTTTTGACAGATTTATCGATTGATTCGATGCAGCAGAGTATTGCCGCGATGTTGCAGGGTGAATATGTCACCGAACATCGCATGTTGCTGGCAACGCGTGTCATGCGCAATGGCGAAAGGGTTTTCAGTTCCGTGGCGTTTAACGAGGTTGTGGTACATCGCAGCAACGTCAGCAGCATGATCGAATTTGAGGTGCGCATCAATGGTGATTATCTGTATACGCAGCGTGCGGACGGATTGATCGTTGCTACCCCGACGGGTTCTACGGCCTATGCGTTATCTGCAGGGGGGCCGATTGTTCATCCGTCGTTGAACGTCATTTCCCTGGTGCCGGTCTGTCCACATACCCTGAGCAACCGTCCTATTGTAGTGGGTGGCGAATCAGCGATTGAAATTTTGATGCATCGTACTGAAGATGTGCGTGTGCGCTTCGACAGTCACACGCATTTCGATCTGCACCTGCAAGATACCCTGAAGGTGACTCGCTACCCGGAGCCTGTATGTTTGTTGCATCCCAAGGGACATAGTTACTATCATACCCTGCGCGAAAAATTACTCTGGAATAAACCACTATAAATGTTGAAATATTTAAGTATTCGTGACTTTGTTATTGTCGAGTCACTCGAACTCGATTTTGCCGCGGGTTTTACTGCGCTCACCGGCGAGACCGGTGCGGGCAAGTCTATTCTGATCGATGCGCTGTCACTGGCACTGGGAGAACGCGGCGATGCAGCGATGGTACGCAATGGCTGTGAACGCGCGGAAATTGGCGCGGAATTTGATATCGCCAAGTTGCCGCAGGTACAGGTATGGCTGGTGGAGCAGGGTCTGGAAGGTGACGCGGGTGTGTGTTTGATGCGCCGGGTGCTGGATGCGAATGGACGTTCGCGCGGCTTTATCAATGGCAGCACCGCCACCCAGCAGCAGATGCGCGCTGTGGGCGAGTTTTTGCTGGATATTCACGGCCAGCATGCGCACCAATCGCTGCTGCGTGCCGATGCACAGCGTGAAATTCTGGATGGGCATGCCAGTCTCACGCGCGATGCCAGTGCGGTGGCGATGCTGTATCGCGAGTGGCAGACCTTCCACAACCGTCGCATGCAACTGGAACAGAACGCAGCCGCTGTGCTGGCAGAGCGCGAGTTGCTGCTATTTCAGCGGCGCGAACTGGATAATTTACAATTTACCATCGCCGATTGGGTTGAACTGCAGGCTGAATATTCACGTCTGTCACATGCGGCAAGTCTGCTGGAAACAGCGCAATTCGGCGTCGAGATATTGAGCGAAGCCGATACCTCCTGCCTCGCCCAACTTAACGCTTTGGCTGCACGGGTGCGTGCCGGTGTTGAGTTTGATGCGGGCTTGCAGCAAACCCTCACCATGCTGGAAAGCGCGCAAAACGACTTGCAGGAGTCTGTGTATGCCCTGCGCCATTACCAGCAGGATCTGGATGCTGATCCACAGCAGTTGCGCGAACAGGAGCAACGCATGGCGGCGATTGTGGAGGCATCGCGCAAATACCGTGTGAGCCCTGAAGCGCTTCCGCAAGCCTTGCAGGCAATCGTAGCGCGCCTGGATGAGCTGGGTGGCGATGCCGACATTGAGGAGTTGGCCAGGCAGGATAAGGCAGCACATGAATTGTATATCGCTGCTGCGCGCAAGCTGGGAGCAGCACGCAAACAAGCAGCAGCAAAGCTCTCGCAGCAAATTACCCTGGCCATGCAAACCCTGGCGATGCAGGGCGGCAGCTTCGCGGTAGCGCTGCTGCCGCTCGCAGAGGGCAATGCGCACGGGCTGGAGGCGGTCGAGTTTCAGGTTGCAGCCAACCCCGGTGCGCCCTTGCGCGGTCTGGCCAAGGTTGCATCCGGCGGTGAACTGTCGCGCATCAGCCTCGCGATACAGGTTGCCGCCAGCCAGGCCGCTACCGTGCCCACGCTGATTTTCGATGAAGTGGATAGCGGCATAGGCGGACGTGTGGCGGAAATAGTCGGCGGCTTGCTCAAACAATTGGGTACGCGTTACCAGGTGATGTGCGTGACCCATCTGCCCCAGGTAGCGGCAATGGCAGACGCTCAGTGGCAGGTCAGCAAGGCCACAGCGGACGGTACGACGCTGAGCCGTATTCGGGTACTCAAGCCGGCTGAAAGGGTGGAGGAAATTGCGCGCATGCTGGGCGGAGTCAAAATCACCGACACCACCCTCAAGCACGCTGCCGAGATGCTCGGGATGCCTGAATAGAGCGCAATCGCTATTGCGCAGGATGAAAATGACCGGCGCAATGCGCTTCTATGTGCTTACCTTGAGGTATGATGCCGCCTGTTTTGTGCAAGCCGCTTGTTTTGTGAAAGTATAATGACCCATGTTCAATAAATTCATCCTGATTTTCGTATACGTTTTGCTTGTTTTGTCTGCCGGGTGCTCGTCATTTTCGCCTTACAAGATGGAAATTCGCCAAGGCAACTATTTAACACCGGAGATGCGCCAGAAAATCAAAGTCGGCATGTCACGTCAGCAGGTTACTAGCGTACTCGGCTCGCCGCTGGTTTCAGATGTATATCACGCCAATCGCTGGGATTATATTTACCGCTTTGAAGAAAAGTCAAAGCTGGTTGAGCAGCAGCGTCTTACTATTTATTTCGCGGGAGAATTTGTTACGCGTATAGAGGATAGCCAGTCCGCTGAGAGCCCGACTAACCAAAGCCGGGCTGCGGGCAGTGCAAATGGCACTGCAAAATAAGGCCATATCAAAAAAATGAAGAGATGTAAGGAATAATATGAGCAAAGTCAAAGTCGTTATTGCAGGATGTACCGGACGTATGGGCTATGCCTTGCTTGAAGGTGTAATGCAGTCTGATGACCTGACCCTGCACGCTGCCCTGGATCAACAGGGGAGTAGACATTTAGGCAGGGATGCGGGCGAATTGGTGGGCAAGACATGTGGCGTCAAGATCACTGCCGATGTGGCTGCAGCTCTTAAAGATGCAAATGTGCTGATTGATTTTACCCGCCCCGAGGGCACGCTGGAACATATTGCGGTGTGCCAAAAGCTGGGTGTAAGCATGGTAATAGGTACAACCGGTTTTAATGCGCAGCAGAAGGCAATGCTGGGTGCGGCAGCGCAGCACATAGGCGTGGTATTTGCGCCGAATATGAGCGTGGGTGTAAACCTCACCTTCAAGTTGCTGGAGATGGCCACTAAAGTACTCTCACATGGCTATGACATTGAAATCGTCGAAGCCCATCACCGCCACAAGGTGGATGCGCCATCGGGCACGGCACTCGGGATGGGTGAGGTGATCGCGAAAACGCTGGGACGTGACCTTGCAAAGTGTGCCGTGTATGGCCGCGAAGGCGTTACCGGCGAACGCGATCCTTCCACAATTGGCTTTGCCACCGTTCGCGGCGGCGATATTGTGGGCGACCACACTGTGATGTTTGCCGGTATTGGCGAGCGTATCGAGATTACCCACAAGGCCAGCAGCCGTGCAACCTTTGCCCTGGGTGCCTTGCGCGCCGCCCGCTTCTTGAAGGTCAATAAAGCAGGTATGTACGATATGCAAGATGTACTGGGCTTGAAATAGAATCTTGAAGTAGCAAATTATCTTCCGCAACAGAAAGTAAATTTACGTGATAACCAATGACACCCGCTTCCAGCTAGCACTTGCAAAATTTGACGCGGCAAACGCACAAGATCCCAATCAGGAAGTTTTCGAGGGCAAAACTTATCCCAAGGAATTGATCTACGCGCAGCGCATGACAGCCATGCTGGCAAAGTTTGCACCCGATGCCACTGAAGCGGTGCAACTGGCATCGCGCTGCCAGCACATCTGTCGCTGGAAAAGCCCGCGCAATGCCTATCCTATGGATGGCGTGGGCTATAAACAATGGCGCACCGCTTTGTATAAATTTCACGGTGAAACCGCCGGCGCAATCATGCGCGAGGTCGGCTACGACGATGAAATGATAAGCAAAGTGCAGGCGCTGTTACGCAAAGAGAAACTCAAGGTTAATCCTGAAACTCAAATGCTGGAAGACGTGGTTGATCTGGTTTTTTTGCAACATTATCTGGCGGATTTTGTCACTAAATACAGCCATTACGAAGAAGAAAAACTGCTCGGTATACTGCGCAAAACCTGGCGAAAAATGTCCGATAACGGCCATGCTGCAGCACTCAAACTCAAATACACGCCGGAGATACTGGCGGTCATCCAGAAAGCCCTGGCAAGCAATTAAGTTTTTGAAATTTATAATTTAGGACATAGAAATGAACGATAGTAATATGGTAAAAAAAGATTGGAACTGGGTAGGCCGTTTTGTAGCGGTTATTGTGGTTGCTCTGATACTTGCTGCCGCCATTGGCAGCATGGATCTATTTATGAAAACATACGTGATCGAAGGCAAGCTAAGTGCCGCACATCTGGTGAGATTCCTCGGCTATAGCACTGCCCTGGCTGCATTGTGGATGCTTGGTCGGCGAGCGACTATGGCCTTGCGGAAATTTGGAGGCAGCTGGTCCTTTATGCAGCAGTTGATACTCCCTGTGGTAACGTTGATTGTTGTAGCCTCAACCAACTCGGTTGCTTTGTTGATACTCAAGCCGATGATGAATGCCTCACTGAATAATATTTACAACTGGGTATTTATTGTTGCGATATTGGCTTGTGCAGCCTGGGTGGTATTGGCTGTTCTGGGGCAGTCTGCTTCATTGACTGAGGCATTTACATCGGCAGCTGAAAAAATTAGCGCATCGGGAAAAACAAAATTGTGTCCAGCATGCGGAGCCGCAAATGAGGCAATGGCTAAATTCTGCAAACAGTGTTCAAAAGATTTGGCTGACATTGTCGCAAGTCGTGAAATCAGTCTTTAAACGGTGCTCCTTCTTCACAGTCTGGGTAGTTTAACTCTTGTCTTCGCGTTCTTTTTTGGCCGCGAGCTTGTGGTTTCAGACGCTCGCAAGGCTCGCTTAACGTTCTATAAACTCACGTTGGGTTGTGTCGAAAGCGGGATATTTACTCGGTGCGGGATTTTTTCATGGCTTGCTGTGCTTCACGCTTAGCGTCTTTCTCTCGTTCTGTTTCACGCTTGTCGTGTTCCTTCTTGCCTTTTGCCAGGCCGATATCCAGCTTGATCAGGCTGCCCTTGTAGTGCATATCCAGTGGCATGATGGTGTAACCGGCACGCTGAACTTTGATGATCAACTTTTCGATTTCTTTTGCATTCAGCAGCAGTGGGCGTGTGCGCGTCGGATCGGGAAGGATGTGGGTAGAGGCCGTCAGCAATGGACTGATGTGCGAGCCGAATAGCTGCAGTGTGCCGTCTTTAATGGTGATGTAGGCTTCTTTGAGTTGTACACGGTTCGCGCGTATGGCTTTGACTTCCCAGCCCTGTAACATAAGGCCGGCTTCGTAGCGTTCTTCAATGAAGTATTCGTGAAATGCTTTTTTATTTTGGACGATGCTCATATCTCGTATATTCTACCAGCTTTGCTTGCTCGCGCATTTTCATTAACGCAGAAGCGTTCATTTTGATAAATAAAAACCATGGCTTTAGTTGAAAAATCAGTATTGCTTACTTTTAGTGCGGAACAAATGTTTAGTCTCGTGGATAAGGTGGCAGATTATCCACAGTTTTTGCCGTGGTGTGGCGGCACCAGCGTCACGGTAATAGATGACAGCAAGGTAAGGGCGACAGTCGATATCAATTATCACCATGTCAAACAAAGTTTTACCACCGAGAATGTGCGACTGGTGCCGCAGCACATCGATATTGCCCTGATCAACGGCCCGTTTAAGCGACTTGATGGGAGTTGGCATTTTATCGCTTTATCCCCAACTGCCTGTAAAATAGAGTTTCGGCTGAATTATGAGTTTTCGAATAAATTGCTGGAAAAAGTGGTGGGGCCGGTCTTCCATTACATAGCCTCCACATTTGTCGAGGCTTTTATCAAGCGTGCTGAAGATGTTTATAAAAAATAATGAATTTGTAATAAATGAATGATCCAATCACAAACAAGCTGATCAAAGTTGAAGTGCTCTATGCCTTGCCGCACGAGCAGACTTTGTTAAACGTGGAGGTGCCGCAAGGCAGCACGCTGGCGGATGCCATTAAATTATCCGGCATACTCGAAAAGTACCCGGAGATTGATTTGGCCACCAACAAACTCGGTATCTTCGGAAAATTGAGCAAGCAGGATGTCGTGGTGCGGGAGAGGGACAGGGTAGAAATTTATAGACCGTTGATTGCCGACCCCAAAGAAATCAGAAAAAAACGCGCTGAAGAAGGCAAGGTAATGAAAAAAGGCGGCGGAGATGCTTGACTACGACCTGCATTGCCACTCTACCGTTTCAGACGGCCTGTTGCCGCCAGCCGAGCTGGTTGCGCGGGCTGCCGGCCGCGGGGTTAAATTCATGGCCCTGACCGACCACGATGATATAGGCGGTTTGGCTGAAGCCGCCGAGGCAGCTGCGCAACACGAGATGGAATTTATCAACGGGGTGGAAATCTCGGTGAGCTGGCGCAGCCACACACTACACATCGTCGGCTTGCACATTGATCCTGCTAATGCGGCCTTGCAAGCAGGTTTGCACAGTATTCGTGAAGGCCGCGGCGCACGCGCCAGGCTGATGGCCGAATCTCTGGCGCGTTCTGGCATAGGCGGTGCACTGGAAGGCGCTTATAAATATGCGTCCAATCCGGACATCATAGGCCGCACGCATTTTGCACGTTATCTTGTGGAATCTGGTCATGCCAAGGACGTACGCAGCGTATTCAAGAATTTTCTGATCAAGGGTAAGCCCGGCTTTGTGCCGCATCAGTGGGCAGCACTGCCTGATGCAGTCAGCTGGATAGTGGGCAGCGGTGGAATCGCCGTGATAGCCCATCCCGGCCGCTATACCTCGGGGAAAAAACCGATGGGTCGCAAGAACTTGCGCGAATTGCTGGCGGAATTTGTGGAATTGGGGGGGCGCGGAATCGAGGTGGTAACCGGTAGCCACACGCCCGAACAGTATGCAGAGTTCGCGCGCTATGCGACGGAGTTCGGTTTGCTGTCTTCATGCGGCTCAGACTTCCACGGCCCGGGCGAAAGCTATCGGGATCTGGGGAGATTGCCGGATTTACCCCTGGAATGCCACCCAATTTGGCAGGCGTGGGAATCGACACATTAAATTTATTGATAGTGAGGTCCACTCACCATCTGGTTCAACTATGACACAACTGTTTACGATTCATCAGGAAAATCCACAACCACGCTTGATTAAACAGGCCGCTGAATTGGTGCGCAAGGGTGCAGTGATTGTTTATCCTACCGACTCAGGTTACGCACTGGGTTGCCATCTGGGCGACAAAGATGCGGTCATGCGCATACGCAAAATTCGCGGTGTAGATGATAAGCATCACATGACTTTGGTGTGTCGTGATTTGTCCGAGATCTCGCATTACGCAAAGGTGGATAACGTTCAGTTCAGAATGCTGAAGAGCAATACACCGGGAAGCTATACCTTCATTCTGGATGCGACCAAAGAAGTGCCCAGACGCTTGCAGCACCCCAAGCGCAACACTATCGGTCTGCGTATACCAGACCATCCTGTTGCACTCGCCTTGCTGGAGGAATTGGGTGAGCCCTTGTTGAGCTCAAGCCTGATACTGCCCGGTGAAGAAATGACGATGCACGATGCGGAAGAAATTAATGAGGTGCTCGCCAATCAGGTAGATCTGGTGATAGACGGTGGGCCGGTGGGGCTGGAACCGACAACTGTGATAGACCTGAGCAGTCCTACGCCGATTTTGGTCAGGCGCGGCAAGGGCGATATCACACCCTTTTCAATAGAGGAATAGATGAATTTTGACCAACTGATACAAACCATCGCCCTGGCAGCGATTCCGGTGCTGTTTGCAATTACCCTGCATGAGGCGGCGCACGGCTATGTGGCGCGTTATTTCGGTGATATGACAGCTTATCAGCAGGGGCGCATCAGCCTGAACCCGCTACGCCATATCGACCCGGTCGGCACGATCCTGTTGCCATTGCTGACACTGTGGATGGGTGGAGTTTTATTTGGTTGGGCTAAACCGGTTCCGGTTAATTTTGCTGCCTTGCGTCATCCCAAGAAAGATATGTTGTGGGTTGCACTGGCCGGACCATTATCCAATTTATTCATGACCATGTGCTGGGCTTTGTTTGCCAAAATTGCCCTGGCTTATCCTGAGAATTATTATTCTGCCCCTTTGCTGGAAATGGCGATGATAGGTATCAAGATTAATGTCGTCCTGGCGGTGTTAAATTTATTACCCTTGCCATCGCTGGATGGCGGTCGCATCGCCATCAGCATGTTGCCGCACCGTCTGGCCTACAAGCTGGCGCAGATCGAACCATATGGCATGTTTATACTGATTTTTCTGGCAGTAACGCCCGTGCTGTGGTGGCTACTCAGGCCGTTTATGAATATTGTTTACTATGTCATTCAACTTATTTTTGGACTGTAGAATAAAAATTTATGTTTGCTGATCGAGTGTTATCCGGAATGCGCCCCACGGGGAGTTTGCACCTTGGGCATTACCACGGTGTATTGAAAAATTGGGTGGAAATGCAGCACGAATATGAGTGCCTGTTTTTTGTCGCTGACTGGCACGCATTGACTACTCACTATGATAATCCGCACATGATTGCGCAGAGTACCTGGGACATGGTGATCGACTGGCTGGCCGCAGGCGTGGACCCCGCCCGCGCCACGCTGTTTATCCAGTCCAAAGTTCCCGAACATGCCGAGCTGCATTTACTGCTGTCGATGATTACACCTTTGGGCTGGCTGGAGCGGGTGCCTACCTATAAGGACCAGCAGGAAAAACTCAGCGAAAAGGATTTAAGCACTTACGGATTTTTGGGTTACCCGCTGCTGCAAAGTGCCGATATCCTGATTTACCGTGCCACCCAAGTGCCGGTGGGTGCAGACCAGGTGCCGCATATTGAATTCACCCGTGAAATCGCACGCCGTTTCAATCACCTTTATGGTCGCGAAGCGGGTTTCGAAGAAAAAGCAGAAGCTGCGGTTAAAAAGTTGGGCAATAAAAAAGCCAAGCTATATGAAGAGCTGCGTACCCGTTATCAGGAACAGGGCGATGATGAGGCACTGCAATCCGCACAGTCACTGCTCGACGAACAGCAAAGCCTGAGCCTGGGCGATCGCGAGCGTCTGTTTGGTTATCTGGAGGGCGGCGGCAAGATGATATTGTCCGAGCCGCAAGCCATGCTCACGGCGGCTTCCAAGATGCCGGGGCTGGACGGGCAGAAAATGTCCAAGTCCTACAATAACACCATCAGCCTGCGTGAAGATGCGGCCACTGTGAGCAAAAAAATCCGCACCATGCCAACTGACCCCGCACGCGTGCGTCGCACCGATGTTGGAGATCCGGAGAAATGTCCGGTGTGGCAATTGCATCTGGTTTATTCCAGCGAAGACACAAGGCAATCTGTACAGCTGGGCTGCCGCAGTGCGGGCATAGGCTGCATAGAATGCAAACAGCCGGTAATCGATGCGGTGTTGCTGGAACAAAACCCGATGCGTGAGCGTGCACAACAGTATCTTGACGATCCAGCGCTGGTGCGAAATATAATCGCCGATGGTTGTGAAAAGGCACGCAAGCTGGCCAGCGAAACAATGCGCGATGTGCGGGAAGCGATGGGGTTGGATTATAGTTAAATCCTGATGTCCATTATTTTCATTCAGTTTTCGAGGATACGGAGGGGCATTGTAGGAGCGCAGATTTCTGCGCGATGGTTTTTGAAATCAATCGTCCGATACTCACAGGGTACAAGAGCGTATCCGAAGTAAATCGGGCTACTTTGTTAATGATGTGATTTGCAAACGAAAAAAATATCTGGGCAATATATGCTCTATAACAACATATAGGTCCGTCAATAAGCCTGTAAACAGCTCTTTGTATTTCCAGTACGCGTCAGCTGCGTTTCCAATATTCAGGAAGCGGCGACTACGGATTCTAGGCAGGGCACAACTTTGTAATTTCATCAGAAAGGGAACTGCGATGAATGAACCGAAAAAGATATTTTTGACAACAGTAATTGCAGTTTTGTTGGCTCAGGCTAGCCTGGCTTGGGGCGGACTCGTCCCCGAAACATCCTCAACATTCCCACCAAATGTGCTACCCGAATATCAAGACGCCATCAGCAATGTCCTTCCGGGATATAAAATTCTCGGAAATGAAGATATGTTGCAAGATGAGAGTATATTGAAAAACTTTCTATCTCCAGACGAGATAGTGAAACGAAAGAAAAGTAAATCGTTGGGATATATCGCAGGAAGATTCAATGACGATAGATTTCAGGATTTTGCTGCCTGGGTAGTCAACCGCTCAATCAAGCAAAAAAGACCTGTGATGCCAGAAAGCTATCCATGGGAAGACCATTTCGCAGCGAGGCTTGTGGTTTGTCTGGGTACAAACATGCCTCGTGAATACCAGTGCGAAATTTTGCCCACTCAAGAAGGAAACTTTATCAGTTTGCCCTATTGGGCCGATTTAGAACTATCTAAGATTCGTGGTGAAATCTCGTGCGGGGATCCAGATCATCAGATAGTGTTTTTCGATCAACCGATATCTACATTCTACCCTGAGGGTTGGAAAGGGAAACGCCCGAGCAGTGGAAAAGGTGAGATGCCCGCACGAAAACTTCGCCTGAACTACGATGCGATCGGTGAATATGCTATTGGAAGCAATGCTGGAAGGACACTGGTTCGGGGGAGTGATGGTATTTATCTGGAATGCGCGAGTGGTGACTAAGCGCTAGAATAAAGCGGTATCAGGGTAACAGTAGCTTAACTATGAACGAAACGAGGAGAGTGACGATGAAAATCAAGGTAGTTTTGCTATATGTTCTTGCGGTTTTAGGTATCCAAACGACTCTGGCTTGGGGTGGGCCAATCTACGACACGGTAAAAATGCGCCCTTCAGAGCTGATTACGGCATTAGGCAATCTAACCGCAAAGCAAAAAATGGTAACGCACATTGCCTGCTTCAATGTTTACAATGGCCGCTATGGTGACTGCTCCTTCGATATTCGAATAAAAGGCTTGGTGCAACCCGCCACCGCTGTATCAAATAACGGCGGCCATCCGCATGACGGCACACATCCTGTCGGCGACCTGCAAGTAATCTATCCGGTAACCGGCGGTAAAAGCCAATTCATATCTGGATGGACAAACAACAATTATGTCAACGTGTCGCACGAGATACCCGAAGTAAGCGGAAAAATAGAAACTATATTTAACCTTTTTGTCGGGCCAGGCTGGCATACGGTTTCCCCAGAATCCTGCGATGCCAGCCTCTCCAGCTGGTGTTTTTTGACTACGGTGGATGTGGGTGTGATGACCGATCTCCTTCCTTTAGCTGATCCTAATAGCAATCCCGGGCTGGCATACATTAGAGTTCGTAAGCCCATGGGTCACCCGGATGAGGTTGCTTATTCTGGAACGATTAACACGCTGTTTTTTCTTAATAATATAGCAATTTCATATAAGAAACAAGGATATCGGCTAAGCGTGAATGACATGAGCCTTCCCAGGGGCGGGTTATTTGATATTGATGCGGATTACCTTGCACCTCATAACACTCATCGAACCGGCCAGAGCGCAGATATTAATAAAAATTTCGGCGATTGCCTTGTGAACAAAGAGTTACGCAAAGTAGTAGACGAAGAAATGCCAATGAATGCAGGATCTCGATTTGCCAATCGATATTTTCCCAGCCGTTTTCTTTGTGAGACCGGCGAGCAGTTTGGTTATTCAAATAATATTCACATCGATTTCGATGGGATGTCGTTTTGACCGGAGTTACGCAATTTTTTGATCCGTTTCAATCATACAAGGATATACACCATGTCACTCTTAGTTAAAATCTACTTGTTTGGCTGTATGTTGTTGGCTGTCCAAGCTCATGCAGTCGGGTTGATGCCCACACCTGTTCTAACCAACGCGCGTATCAGTGCCAATGCGGTGTTTGATCAGGCCGAAGGAAAATATATCTATTCCTACACGGTGAGCAACCCTGCCACTAACACGGGGGAAATATGGGATATCAAGATCGATGTTTCTGCCGACGCGTCGACTAACGGGATGGCGAACAACACCTCGGGTCTAACCCTTCCATCTGGCTTGAGTAGAGAGAGTTTTACTGATGTATTAATCATTCGAGTAGATACGAATAACCGTTTAGGCGAACCCTGGCCAATACAGCCTACAACCATTGTGCCGTTCGGATCGAATGTACCGCCGGGCTGGTGGGGCGGCTTGGGGATAGACAGCGTCGCATCTTTCAGTAGCGGTAAAGCGCCAAACATAGTTCCAGGCACCAGTCTCGGTGGATTCCAACTGATCAGTTATGGTGTTCCCACGATACGCGAAGTGCAGCTCATTCCCTTGTGGATGCATATTGTTATCAATCATGATGCCGTGTCACAAGCGGACAGGCTGGCAGCGGGTCAAACCGAACGCGACATTATTTTTCATACGGTTTCGCTCGGTCCGTCTGGCGTTGGTTATGGTTCGTTTGCGCATTGGAACCAACTGCGCGACGATCTGGCACATGCGACCCAGCTTGGCTGGATCACCGACCCAACGCTGGCAAGCAATCTGACTAAGCAATTGGCTACTGCGCGACTAACCCTGGATGCGAAGGATTTCTATACGGCAAAAATTTTGTTGCAACCCATGCTGGATACAATCAGTCGATCTACTCCTGCGCAACGCAGTAGTGAGGGTTATGCGTTGGTCTATCTGAACGTTCAATCGCTGATCAATAACACGCCGAATAATGCGATTGAGCCAAAAATATCACTGACTCCAAAAAATTCGATGTTGTCTATCGGTGGGAATCAGATTCTATCAGTTAGCTTGATTGATCTCGCCAACGGCAGCATGCCTTTAGTGGGTATTCCAATTCATTTTATAGTGGATTCAGGTCCCGATGCCGGTACTGTTTTAGGTGACGCACAAACTGATCTGCAAGGTCTCGCAACGATTGCATACACAAGCACACAGACGGGGACTGACAACATAGTTGCAATCGCCTTTTACCGCGAGGAGGTCACTTTTAAAGACAAGGCAATAGTCATTTGGTCGGGCGGTCCCGATTTGGCAGTGCCGTTTTTCAGTCCGCCTTTGTTGATTACCAAAGGTGGAAAAAAATTCTATATGAACGAGGAAACCCAGAACATTGGCAATGTCATAGCGCAACAATCTGTTACGCGCTACTACATTTCCACCGCGCCGATTCTTGATGTCACTATTGCGCAGGTTATCGGCGAGCGCTCTATTCCATCGCTTCAGCCGGGAAAATCAGACAGCATCAACCAGCGAGTATTTCACATACCCAGAAATCTTTTGGCAGGAACGTATTACCTGGCTGCATGTGCTGATGCAAATAACACCGTTGTGGAATTAAATGAAAGTAATAATTGCTCGTTTAGTAAAATTGAAGGGCGCCAATCTTTCATCGTGCCAATTCAGAAGATAAAAGGGGCCAACGAAAAGGATGAGGATGATAAAGACGAGGATAAAGATCATCACGATGATCGGGACAGTAGCAAGGATAAAGATAGCTGGTATAAAAATCCTTTTGGGAAGACAGAGGTAAAACGATAGGGGAAGCGTAATTATTCTTGGATAATAATTAAACGAAATCGAAAATAATATATTTTGGCTAAACTTTCAGTCGTATGTTATTTGAATAAGACATTGAAAGATTCTTATATCACCATGTTTAAAACATATTTGTGGCATTCAAACCATCGAATAAACTCTGTTCGTCAACTCCTCCCCTAAGGGCAATTTTTCTAAACTATGTTTGACTACTCAATAAAAATTATTCTCTCGGCCTTAATACTCGTGGCTGTCAGTGAAATTGCCAAACGCAGCAGTATGCTGGGGGCATTGCTTGCCTCATTGCCCCTGACCTCGCTGCTGGCCTTTGTGTGGCTGTATCTGGACACTGGCGATGTGCAGAAAGTGGCCGATTTATCATCGGATATATTCTGGCTGGTATTGCCCTCTTTGCCCTTATTCCTGGTGCTGCCCATGCTGATTAAAATGGGCTGGGGCTTCTGGCTTAGTCTGGGAGTGGCAGCCCTGGTAACCGCAGCCTGCTATGGAGCGATGCTGCTGGTGTTTAAACAACTCGCGACACAGTCATGAGTGAAACTGATCAATTGCAACTGGTAGCCCCGCGTGCGCATATCCACGGCGAACCGATGCTGGAGATGCCCAAGGATTTATACATTCCTCCGGATGCGCTGGAACTAATTCTGGCGACCTTTCAGGGGCCGCTAGATCTGCTGCTCTACCTGATACGCAAACACAATCTGGATGTGCTGGACATCCCGATGGCACAGCTTACCCAGCAATACATGGGCTACATTGAGCTGATGCAACAGGGACGTCTGGAACTGGCTGCCGAGTATCTGCTGATGGCAGCCGTATTAATCGAGATAAAATCGCGCATGTTGTTGCCGCGCCTGGCCAAGGCGACTGAGGAGGAGGGGGATGATCCCCGCGTCGAACTGATGCGCCGTTTGCTGGAGTATGAGCAGATGAAACTCGCCGCGCAGAAGCTGAACGAGTTACCGCAGGCCGGAAGAGATTTTGAGCTGGTACAGGTGATCATTGAACAAACGGTGATTGAACGCTTGCCCAATATTAGCGCGGAAGATTTAAGGCTGGCCTGGTTGGGTCTGATGGCACGCGCCAAGCTGCATACCCATCATAAAGTCCGGCGCGATGGTGTGTCTGTGCGCGAACAGATGACACGCCTGATCCGTCAGTTGCGGCATGGTGAATTTGAAGCATTTGAAAACCTGTTTGACGTGAGCGGTGGCGTGCCGCAACTGGTGGTAACATTCATCGCTATTCTTGAGTTGGCCAAAGAGACTTTGGTCGAAATTACCCAAACCGAAACACTGGGGAAAATCTATGTCAGAACAAGCAATACCGTCAACGCAGAGTGAGGTTGTGTCTGCGGATGAAGCGCACAAAGTTGAGCAGCCGGATGAAATAGTGCTGCCTGCTGCATTTGAATTGCTGCAGGAAACTGCACCTGCTATCCAGGATGCAGTCCCGGAAATGGAGCCGGCGCTGCTGAAAAATATTCTGGAAGCCGCACTGCTCACTTCGCAGGAGCCCTTATCACTGGCTGAACTGAAAAAGCTGGGTGAGGTTGCGCCTGGTAGCAAGCTGATCGAAGAATTACTCAGACAATTGGCACAAGATTACAGCAACCGTGGTATTGAGCTGACCCAGGTTGCCAGCGGCTGGCGTTTCCGTGCCCGCCCCGAGATGCAGGTTTATCTGGGACGCTTGAACCCGCAAAAACAGCCACGCTATTCGCGCGCCGTGATGGAAACCCTTGCCATCATTGCTTATCGTCAGCCGGTTACGCGCGGTGATATTGAGGACATTCGCGGTGTGGCCGTTGCGTCGCCTATTCTTAAATCACTGGAAGCGCGCAACTGGATAGAAGTGATCGGCACCCGCGATGTGCCGGGCAAGCCCGAGCTATTTGCCACGACCCAGCAATTATTGGACGATCTTAATCTGCGCTCTTTGCATGAATTGCCCGAGCTGGAAGAAATGGGCAGCTTGCTGGAGCAGGGCACGCCAGATGCGGCATGAAGCATATAAGTTCCAAAGATAATTTGTTTTACAAAGAGCTGGGCAAGCTTGCCGTGTCGGCCCGGCAGCGCGGAAAAACCGGCCAGACTTTGCTGGATGGTGCGCATTTACTGGCTGCCTATCTCGCCAGCAGCATGCAGCCGCTACACCTCATCGTTACCGAAGCCGCACTGCGTGACCCGGAAGTAAAATCACTGTTGGAAAAGTCACCCGATGTGCCATTGACGCAACTCGATGATGTACTCTTCGCCGAGCTTTCGGAACTCAAAACGCCGAGTGGGATACTCGCGCTGATAGCAGTGCCTCAACCCGATCCTGATCCGCAGAATAGTTGTTTTTGTTTGTTGCTGGAAAATATACAGGACCCCGGCAATCTGGGCTCCATGCTGCGCTCTGCGGCAGCGGCTGGATGCGATGCGGTGTTTATGTCCAAGGGCTGTGCCGATGCCTGGTCGCCCAAAGTTTTGCGGGCGTCCATGGGTGGGCATTTTGTGTTGAAGCTGCATGAGAACGCAGATTTGCTCAGTGTGGCTAAAATATTTCCGGGAACGATATTCGCCGCCTCACTCTCGGCAATAAGCAGCCTCTACAATAGTTATTTGAGCGGTACGCTTGCATTTGCAATCGGTAACGAAGGGGCTGGACTTACACCAGAGTTGCTCAGTATGGCAAGCCCCGTTACTATCCCAATGCCGGGTAAGGTAGAATCCTTGAATGCTGCAGCTGCAGCGGCAATCTGTTTATTTGAGGCAGTACGGCAACGCAGCGTGTTGTAAAAAAATAAATAAGGGTGATGTAAACACCCCGCAGCTTTAACAGGAGGCAATATGAGCAATCCTTTTACGGTACATCTTATTTCTTGGCACGATGGGGAACCCTTGTTGCGCGGCATACGCGAAAAAGTATTCATACAGGAGCAAAATGTTCCTGCCGAGCTGGAATGGGATGGTAAAGATGAAGTTTGTCATCATGCTTTGGCGCTCACCGCTAATGGTGATGCGATTGGCTGCGGACGCATCACACCCGGTGGACACATAGGACGAGTAGCAGTGTTGCCAGAGTGGCGACGCAAACGTATCGGAAGTTCAATACTGGAATTATTGGTGGATTATGCACGCTCGCAACATTACGACAAGGTTGAGCTCAATGCGCAGGTAGAGGCCATTCCGCTATATAAAAATTATGGTTTTGAAGAGGAAGGCAAGGTGTTTATGGATGCAAATATCCCGCATTGCAAGATGGCTTTGAAGCTGAAAGATAGAGAGATCACTTAGGCTGAAACCATGACCAGTTTTGTTGTGTACTGGCTGGAGAAAACCGGATTATTCGCCTGTAGGAAAGGAGTAGGGCAAGGGTAAAAAGTTAAGCTCTGCCCCCAAAATAGATTGAAAATGTACTTTCTGCGTTTCGCGGCTGTTGATTTGCATCACTGCCAATAGATCAAAACCGCCACCCGGCGCCTGGCATGCATTCATTACCATGCCGCAGGCCTGCCCCGGCATCTCTGCACTAAATAGCTCATCACCGGCTTTGGGCGCGTTACCTGACTCGATATGAGCGAGGAACATGCGGCGTTTTTGTTTGCCCAGATAATGCGTGCGGGCGACAATTTCCTGCCCCGGGTAGCAGCCTTTCTTAAAGCTCACGCCACCCAGAATATCCAGATTGCTCATCTGTAATACAAATTGCTCCTGGGTAGCTGGGGTGATCACAGGGATACCTGCACGAATGTTCAACCAGTCCCAGCAGCTTGAGCCTGCAGCTTGCGCGGCTGCGGTCAAATTGTTCCACAGTTTGCTCGCATGTTGCACAGTGGCGATAATCTGGAAGCGGTCAGCCGCAATGCGAATAACGCTCGCATTGTCATGTTGCGCCACAGCCCAGTCTTGATCCGGTATCACGCCCTGCTGCTGTTTGATCAGCTCCACAGCATCTTTGCCAGACAAGCCCAGACAAATAATTTCATCACTCACATCGCAGATCTTGACCTTGGAGCGCATCACATACATAGCCAGTTTTTTAAGCATCGCGGCAGTGAGGCTGCGTGGCAGTTGCAGGAAATAATCCGCACCGCTCTGCCAGATTATAAAGGTCGCCATCATGCGTCCCTTGGGGCTGTTGAAGCTGCTCAGCTGCGCGGTGCCGGGGGTGACTGCATTAATGTCGTTGCTCAGTAAATTCTGCAGGAATTTTTGCGCTTCTTCGCCCGACACCTTGAGGGTGCCAAACTGGCTTAAATCGCACAGCATAGTACGATCACGGGTGGCAAGCAGCTCTGCCTGCAAGTCACCAAAGTGTTGCACCACACCCTCATGTGGTTGCGCACCCTGTTGGATTAAAAAATTTTGCCAGTCCTGATTCATGATTTGTTTTGCCTTGGTTGACGAGTAATTCGCGGAGCGGTTCGTTCGCTTCCTCTCCCGCTTGCGGGAGAGGATTGAGGAGAGGGAACGGGCATTGTGATTTTATCATCAGGGTTGGCTATTCGCCATGCCCGTTTGTATTCCGCAATCTTACCGCGAAGAGGGATGCTTTATATCGAAAATTTTCGTCAGTTTCGGATAAAATCACACTCATGAAATGGCTGATATTGATTCCCTTGTTTTTATTGAGCGCCTGCGATGGCGGATTGTGGAATAACCCCTATCCTGCTAATGATAATGGGCTGGGTGACAATAGCGGGAATGATAAGGGACTATCGGTCTACTACAATGTTTTTACCGAGCGCCCCAAGCATCTCGATCCGGCGCAGGCCTACAGCGAGAACGAATATATTTTTCTGGCGCAGATTTATCAGCCGCCGCTGCAATACCACTACCTGAAGCGCCCCTATAGCCTGATACCGCAGGCGGCCAGTGCAATGCCGAAGCTGGTGTATCTGGACAAGAATAACCGCGCGCTGCCAGACAATGCACCTGCCGAACGAGTTGCATACAGCCTGTATGAAATTCATCTCAAGTCTGATCTCAAATATCAGCCGCATCCTGCCTTTGCCCGCGATATGCAGGGCAAGCTGGAATATCTCGGCATGGACAAGGATGAAATCAGCAAGCGATATGCACTGGGCGATTTTGAGCATACGAGTACACGTGAAGTGACAGCAGCAGACTATGCGTACCAGATCAAGCGGCTGGTGCACCCCGCGATTCATACGCCGATCAGCGGCTTGATGAGCGAATATATCGTGGGCCTGAAGGAATATGCAGCCACCCTGCAAAAAGCCCAGCAGGCTGATGCTGCTCGTTTTCTCGATTTGAATGACTATGCGCTGGAAGGTGTGCAGGTGGTTGATGTACACACTTACCGCATCAAGGTGTATGGCAAATATCCGCAGTTTGCCTATTGGCTGGCAATGCCATTCTTCTCGCCGATGCCGTTTGAAGCCGAGCGTTTTTATGCGCAGGAAGGCATGCAGCAAAACAATCTCACGCTGGACTGGTGGCCGGTGGGCAGCGGGCCATATTACCTGTCTGAAAATAATCCCAACCAGCGCATGGTGCTGACGCGCAATCCGAATTTTTCCGGCGAATTTTATCCGGCTGAGGGCGAGCAGGGCGACAGAGAGGCCGGTTTGCTGGCCGATGCAGGCAGGCCGCTGCCGCTGATCGACAAGGCAGTGTTCAGTCTGGAGAAGGAAACGATACCTTACTGGAATAAATTTTTGCAGGGTTATTACGATGCCGCCGGCATCAGTTCGGACAGCTTCGATCAGGCCGTGTCAGTAGGTGTGGGCGGCGAGGCCAATGTCACCGAAGAAATGCGCACGCAGGGAATCAGTCTGTCGACCTCGGTTGCCACCTCCACGCTGTATATGGGTTTTAATTTTCTGGATGCAACGGTCGGAGGCGATAGCGAGCGCGCACGCAAACTGCGGCGCGCCATTGCCATTGCAGTGGACTATGAGGAGTTTGTTTCCATCTTCGCCAACGGTCGCGGGGTCAGTGCTCAGTCGCCGATTCCCCCCGGCATTTTCGGTTACCGCGAAGGCGAAGCGGGCATTAATCGCTATGTTTACGATTGGGTGAACGGCGCGCCCAGGCGCAAGTCCATAGCCGAGGCAAAAAAATTACTGGCGGAAGCCGGATATGCCAACGGGCTGGATGAAAAAACCGGGCAGCCGCTGGTGATCTATCTGGATACCACCGCGACTGGTGTGGGCAGCAAGTCGCGTCTCGACTGGCTGCGCAAGCAGCTGGATAAAATCAATATACAGCTGGTGCCACGTGCAACCGACTACAACCGCTTCCAGGACAAGATTCGTCGCGGGGATACGCAAATGTTCTACTTCGGCTGGAACGCTGATTATCCTGATCCGGAAAATTTCCTGTTCCTGTTGCATGGTGCGCAGGGCAAGGTGGTAAAGGGTGGTGAGAATGCCAGCAACTACAGCAACCCGGAGTTTGACCGCCTGTTTGAGCAGATGAAAAATATGCCGAATAGCCCGGCACGCCAGATCATCATCAACCGCATCCTGGAAATTCTGCATCGTGATTCGCCGTGGCTGTGGGGCTATCACCCCAAGGATTATGTGCTGCACCATAGCTGGCTGCACAACAGTAAACCCAACAAGATGGCGAACAACAGCCTCAAGTATCTGCGCATCGATGCCGCTCAGCGCGATGTGCTGCGCAAGCAATGGAACCAGCCTTTGCTGTGGCCGCTGTGGCTGGGTGGCATTGCCTTGCTGGCGTCCGGCTGGGGGCTGTGGCGGGTGTTAAGGAAGAGAGAGGAGGCGAGATGAAGGGCCGAGCTACTGTTAAAAGCAAAACCCCCCTCAATCCCCCCTTGCACCCGCAAGGGGTATGCTGGCGGGTACCCCGCAGCTTTGCTGCGACCCTGCCTCGAACAGGGGGGAAGGGCGATCATTTTTGTGCGGATAAGAAAATTTCAAAACTAACCTCAGCGCGTGGAGATATATCTCCTCCCCTGACAAGGGGAGGCCGGGAGGGGTTTGCTTTTATTCCTTACGATAAAAACCTAACCGCCTTTGCCCGTGAAAACAGAAAACACCCAACGGCTGCAGAAAGCAAACTCTGGTTTCAGCTTCTGCGGATGCGCAATCTGTCCGCATATAAATTCACCCGTCAAAAACCCATCGCTCATTTTATTGTTGATTTTTACTGTGCCGAGTTGCGCCTGGCAATCGAGATTGACGGGGATAGTCATGCTGAATCTGTGTCGTATGATCTGCAAAGGACGCAAGTGCTGAATAAACTGGCAGTATCAGTTGTTCGATATACAAACGATAACATCCTGAATAATCTGCCAGGTGTTTATGTTGTTCTGATGCGCAGGGTTGCAATGCTGAAAGGAACTGCCTGACATGATCGCCTATCTGATCCGCCGCATTCTGTATGCAATCCCTATCCTGATCGGCGTGAATCTGCTCACCTTTGCCCTGTTCTTTGTGGTCAATACGCCCGACGATATGGCGCGCATGCAGCTGGGCATGAAACGGGTGACGCCGGAGGCCATTGATAAATGGAAGCAGCAGCGCGGCTATGACAAGCCGTTGATGTTGAATGCACAGGCAGCAGGGACAGACAAGTTGACCGACACAATTTTCTTCCAGAAATCCGCCAGTATGTTTGTGTTCGACTTCGGTTACTCGGACGACGGGCGCAGCATCAGCCGCGAGATCCTCACGCGCATGATTCCCAGCCTGGTGATTGCGCTGCCGACTTTCGTGGTCGGACTGCTGCTCTACATTAGCTTTGCGCTACTGATGACGCTGTTTCGCGGCACGGTGCTGGATATGGCAGGGGTGACACTATGCGTCATCCTGATGTCCATCTCCTCGCTGTTTTACATTATTGGCGGGCAGTTTATGGTGAGCAAGCTTTGGCACTGGGTGCCGATCTCCGGTTATGCGGGAGGTGCTGACAGCCTGCGCTTTATCCTGTTGCCGGTGCTGATCGGCGTGGTGGCGGGTATAGGTAGCAGCAGCCGCTGGTATCGCACAATATTTCTTGAGGAAGTGGGGCGCGACTATGTACGTACGGCGCGTGCCAAGGGCTTGTCCGAGCTGCGTGTGTTGTTCAAACACGTGCTGAAGAATGCAATGATACCCATCCTGACCGGGGTGGTGGCGGTGATTCCGCTGCTGTTTATGGGCAGCCTGCTGACCGAGTCTTTCTTCGGCATACCGGGGCTGGGCAGTTATACCATCGATGCCATACAGGCACAGGATTTTGGTGTGGTACGCGCAATGGTGTTCCTGGGTTCCGCGCTCTACATCTTGGGGCTGATCCTCACCGATATTTCCTATACCATGGTTGATCCCAGAGTGAGGCTGCAATGAGTTTCAAACTGGTGATGCTGTGGACAGATATGATGATTTTCCTGCTGCTGGCAGTGGCGCTTGCGGGTGCCTGGTGGATCAAACAGCGCCCGCATCTGTTATTGCCGTGGCAGCGTCTTTTCAAGAGCCGCGTCGGCATGGTGAGTATGCTGGTGCTGTCATTGTTTGTGGCCATCGGTTTGCTCGATACCCTGCACTATCGTGCGGCCTTGCCTGACAGCAGCAATGGTAAAACGGTGTATGCGGCGGAAGTGTTGAGTGTGTTTGATGTGCTTGTGGGCGATCTGCGCAACCATACTGAAAAAACCTATTCTGCGCCACTGGCCGTTTATCTCTATGCCAAAGAAAGTATCGAAACGCCGGATGGCAAAGTGCTGCGCGATTATCCGCGGCTAAAATACGGTGGTGCGCATCTGCTCGATCCGCAGCGCGATCATACAGGGGATGTGCTCAAGCGCAGCCTGTATGGCGTGTTTGCCGGCTGGCTCGGCGGCGTGTTGCTGGCCCTGTTGCTGGTGACTTTTGCCGCGGCGCGCAGTCGCACTACTGCTCGTCTATGGGTGGAAACGCGGCAGAACACGCCGTTGAATGCCATGCTCGCGACGCTGGTGTTATTGGCCATGCTGGCCGGTCTTGTCGTCAATCTGGCGGGCGCCTATCACCTGCTGGGCACCGACAAGGTTGGTCAGGATGTGCTGTATCTGTCACTGAAGAGCATACGCACCGGCCTGGTGATAGGTACGGTGACGACGCTGGTGATGTTGCCCTTTGCGCTGTTCCTCGGCATTGCTGCGGGATATTTCCGCGGCAGGGTGGACGATGTGATTCAGTATATTTATACCGTGCTTAGCTCCATTCCATCGGTGCTGCTAATTGCGGCAGCGGTGCTGATGATGCAGGTGACGATAGAGAAACATGCAGAGTGGTTTTCCTCATCGGCGGAGCGAGCCGACCTGCGCTTGCTGTTCCTCTGCCTGATACTTGGCGTGACCAGCTGGACCGGCCTGTGCCGTTTGCTGCGCGGTGAAGCCCTGAAGTTGCGCGAACTGGAATACATCCAGGCGGCGCAAGCCTTCAGCGTGTCTTCGTTGCGCATCCTGTCGCGGCACATCCTGCCGAATGTGATGCACATCGTGCTGATCGCGGTGGTGATGGATTTTAGTGCCTTGGTGCTGGCCGAAGCGGTGCTGTCCTATGTGGGCGTGGGCGTTGATCCTTCCACCAATAGCTTTGGCACGCTGATCAACAATGCGCGTCTGGAGATGGGGCGCGAGCCTATGGTGTGGTGGACGCTGGCGGCGGCATTCAGTTTTATGCTGGTGCTGGTACTGGCCGCCAATCTGTTTGCCGATGCGGTGCGTGATGCGTTTGATCCGCGTTTAAAACGGACGGGTGACGCGAAATGAAAGCGCATATGCCGCTGCTGGCGGTCAATAATCTCGTCACCCGCCTGCATCATGGTGCCCATATCGTTGACGATATTTCGTTCAATATTCAGCCGGGTGAAACATTTGCATTGCTGGGTGAATCTGGCTGTGGCAAATCGATGACGGCACTTTCCCTGATGCGTCTGTTGCCGGACGGCATAAGCATTGCAGCAGGGGGAGTAAGTTTAGGCGCTGAGGATGTGCTGGCCCTGCCTGAGCGCGACATGTGCGAGGTGCGTGGCGGCCGTATGGCGATGATCTTCCAGGAGCCGGGGCTGAGCCTGAATCCGGTGATGACGGTGGGGGAGCAGATCGTAGAAGTGCTGGCGCTGCATCACAACATTCAAAACTCGGCGGTAGAAGCGCGCGCGATTGAGCTGTTGCAACAAGTCGGCATACCTGCAGCAGCCCAACGCCTTCACGATTATCCGTTCCAGCTTTCCGGCGGTATGAAACAACGCGTGATGATTGCCATGGCGCTGGCGGGTGAGCCAAAATTACTAATAGCTGACGAGCCGACAACCGCGCTGGATGTAACTATACAGGCGCAGGTGCTGCAACTGCTGCGCGATACTCAGGCGAAAAATAGCATGGCTATACTGCTGATTACGCACGATCTGGGTGTGGTGGCGCAGATGGCAGATCAAGTAGCGGTGATGTACGCCGGTCAAATAATTGAGCAGGCACCGCGTGCACAATTATTTTCAAATCCCACACATCCTTATACGCAAAAGTTGTTTGCCGCCTTGCCGGATATGAAGCGCAAGGGGCACACACTGGCAGCAATACCGGGCAATGTTCCTGCACTGGGCGAGGCAAGTATGGGATGCCGTTTTGCACCGCGCTGCGACAAGGCATGGGCGCTATGCCATGAGCAAGAGCCGCAATGGACATCACTGAGTGAAGGGCAGGGCGTGCGTTGTCATTTATATCAGGAAGGCAGGATTGAGGAGCGAGGACAGGGGACTGAGGGAAAGGGGCAGGAGCATCAGCATCAGCATACCATTCCCACAATCCTTGATCCCTGCTCCCCAATCCTGAAGGTCGCAGACCTCAAAGTTTATTTCCCCATACGCAAGGGTATCCTGCAGCGCACTGTAGGCTCCGTCAAAGCGGTCGATGGCGTGTCGCTGGATATTGCTGCTGGCCGAACCTTGGCCCTGGTAGGGGAATCCGGTTGTGGCAAAACGACTGTGGGCAAAGCGTTGCTGCAGCTGATTAAACCCAGCGCAGGCAGCGTGAACTTTTCCGCTCATGAAATGACCGGACTAAATTCTGAGCAGTTGCGCGAATTTCGTGGCGGTATGCAAATGGTGTTTCAGGATCCCTACGCGTCGCTGAATCCAAAAATGCGCGTGGCTGAGATACTGCAAGAGGGCATGGATGCACTGTCGATTGGGATAGGCTCTGTTGCAAGGCAAGAACGCATCGATGTTTTACTTGATCAGGTGGGGTTGGCACAAACATCCAAGTGGCGTTATCCGCATGAATTTTCCGGCGGGCAAAGGCAGCGCATTGCCATTGCCCGTGCGCTGGCCGTCAATCCAATGTTGCTGATTTGTGACGAGCCGACCAGCGCGCTTGATGTGTCGGTACAGGCGCAGATTCTAAATTTGCTCAAGACGTTGCAGCAGGAGTTGGGATTGAGCTATTTATTCATTACGCACAACCTGGCCGTGGTTGAATATATTGCACATGAGGTGTGTGTGATGTATCTCGGGCGTATCGTTGAACGAGGCACCGTAGAGGAGGTGATGCATCATGCACAGCATCCCTATACCAGGGCGCTGTTGTCGGCAGTGCCGCGCATTGACAGTGACAGGAAAGAACTGATACGCCTGTCAGGTGAAATGCCTTCGCCCGCCAAGCCTCCCAGTGGATGTCATTTCCATCCACGATGTACCCTGGCAACAGATATATGCCGCAACGAATACCCAGCAGTAAGTCGCCTCAGCAATACGCACCTGGTGCACTGCCACCATTATTCAGGGTGACATGCGGAAACGGATTACAGGATAGACGGTGCTTAACAGCGGTACTGCCAGAGAAATTCTCAGGTGTTTGCGGAATTTCGTTTTGCTTTTTGCATATTTGTCGAGGTTTTTATCACGTGGTTGTGTTTGCTTGTACGTTGCGGAGTCGACGTTCTTTGGGCAACCAGAATACGCTGCCCAGGCCTGATTATTTTTACACCCCTGTTCCAGCTTTGCAGGCTGGACAACCGCACATGGTAGCGGCGTGCAATGCTACTCATCGTGTCGCCCCTGCGCACCGTGTGACTCACGGCATTCAACAGGCTGTTATCGGTAGGGGGGAGATTGGTGTTGAAGGCGGTGAATTCGTTTGCGGCCTGTTCGCCATTCAGCGGAACCAAAAGGGTTTGCCCGTTGCTGACTTTTACGCTGCGGTGGATGCCGTTAACGGTCCGCAGTTTCTCAGGGGTAATGCCGTAACGAGATGCAACATCCTGCAGGTCTTCGCCTTTTTTTGTGGGGCATGCTTGCCAGGAAACCAGGGGCTGACGGGTACTTTCAAGATTGGCATTGAAAATGGCGACATTTTCTACCGGCAATAACAAAACGTCATCTTCTGCTTGGAGAATAACCGGGCGATTATGTGCGGGATTCAGTGCAACAAATTCTTCCATCGTAATACCCGCCATCTCGGCAAAGAGGTCTACATCCATATGACGACCTGCACTAATTTCAGCAAAGTAGGGTTTATTGGGAACTTCGGTGAGTGTCAGTCCAAAACTTTCCGGATAGCTGACGATATTTTTAACCGCCATGAGTTTGGGTACATAGCCACGTGTTTCTTTTGGCAGTTTCAGGCTTGCGTAATTGGTAGGCAGATGGCGCTTGCGATTGCGAGCCTGTGCCCGCATGACGGAATTTTCACCGCAATTGTAAGCGGCCAGGGCCAGGTCCCATTCACCAAACTGGTCGTGTAATTTCTGCAGATAATCGAGTGCGCCTTTGGTTGCGCTGACAACGTCGCGGCGACCGTCATACCACCAGTTTTGCTCCATGCCAAAGTGTTTGCCGGTGGAAGGGATAAATTGCCAGATGCCGGAGGCGCGAGCCGTTGAGTAAGCACCGGGATTGAATGCACTTTCTATCATCGGCAGCAACGCTATTTCCATGGGCATGCCGCGTTTTTCAACTTCTTCCACAATAAAGTATAAATAGCGTTTGCCGCGTTCGGTCATGCGCTCTACATACTCTGGTCTGGAGGCGTACCATTGTTCGTAACGGGCAATTTGTTTGCTATCCTGCTCGCGCATGCCATAACCGTTACGGATGCGTTGCCAAACATCTATTTGGGGCGGCGCAGGGGTATTAGCAGCCAGGGTCGGAATCGGGGCGGGCAAGAATGCTGGAATATTTGCTGCTGGGCTTGTTTGTGTGCCATCAGCCTGAGGAGCGGGTGCGGCTTGCTGGTTTATTTTGACTGAAGGAGTTTCTGCAGGCTGTTGCGTAGAGGCCGATACGGTATTCTGTGGAAGCTCTTTGACGGAGTGCTGCACAGCCATCGGCGCACATGCTGACAAAGCCAAAACTGACATCAGAAAAAATTGATTACGTAGCAAAGTAAGTGCCCGTTAAATTATAAAGTGCCGCGATCATAGTCTAGTGTGCGGGCAAGCGTCAAGCCGCTGATTCTTTTAACGACAGGCCCCATGATTGCAATTTATTAAAGTATTAAAAATTACAGAATGAACAAAGCTCTTCTGTGCATGACAATTTTAATGACGTTTATAATGGAAATGGGGAAAAATAATCATCATGTATCCACAAAAAATAATCAGTTGCGACATGTTTTGCATGGTGGTGGATAACTACGGTGACATAGGTGTGTGTTGGCGCTTGGCAAGGCAGTTGGCCAGCGAGCATGGTGTGTCTGTGCGGCTATGGGTGGATGATTTGGCCAGCTTTCGCAAACTGTGTCCGGAAATTGTGCCGACGCAGCCCATCCAGCAACGGCACGGAGTAGAAATCAGGCACTGGGGTCTCATTCTGGCCGAGATTGTTCCCGCACAGCTGGTGATCGAGGCGTTTGCCTGCGAATTGCCAGAACGTTATGTGCTGGCGATGGCTGGTCAACTGCCTAAACCAGTGTGGCTGAATCTGGAATACCTCAGCGCAGAAGACTGGGTGGCCGGCTGTCACGGTCTGCCATCCCCCCATCCGCGCTTGCCTTTGATTAAATATTTTTTCTTTCCGGGTTTTACCGGAGCTACGGGTGGTTTGCTGCTGGAAAATGATCTGCTGGCCAGACGCGATGCCTTTCAGGACGATCTCGTTGTGCAGGAAAAATTGTGGCAGTCACTGGGTGTATCTGCACGCCAAACGGGCGAAGTGCGTGTGTCGCTGTTCTGCTATGAAAATTTGGCTGTTTCAGCCCTGCTCACGGCCTGGGCTGAGGGCAGGCTACCCGTGACCTGCCTGGTACCGGAAGGCAGGGTGCTATCGCAGGTGGCCGCTTTCTTCGGGCGGACGAAGCTGGTTGCAGGGGATGTCGTGCAGCAGGGAAGTCTGCGCGTACATATCCTGCCCTTAGTCGAGCAGGAGAAATACGACAGCTTGCTGTGGGCCTGCGACTGCAACTTTGTGCGGGGTGAGGATTCGTGTGTGCGTGCGCAGTGGGCAGGCAAGCCCTTCGTTTGGCATATTTACCCGCAACATGATGGAGTGCATGTAAAAAAAATGCGCGCCCTCCTGGAACTCTATTGTTGTGGACTGGAGCCCGAGGGTAAGCACGCAGTACGTGCCCTATGGGAGTTATGGAATGCAGGGGAAGTGGCAGCTCAGGATATTATGACAAGCACAGAACAGGCAGCTTCGGCCAACCCGGGACAGGTATGGAACGATTTTCTTATTCACCAGTCCATGCTGTCGCGGCATACCAAGCTCTGGGCTCGGCAATTGGCTGGTAATAATCTTGCATTGAATTTACTGGATTTTTCGCTCAAAGTTGGTAGAATCGCCTCTTTCAAAATTTAGCTTTAGGCAGAATACAGATGAAAATCGCTCAAGATCTCCGTGCAGGCAATGTAGTTATGGTTGGTGACGCTCCACTGGTCATCCAGAAGGCTGAATATAGCCGCTCTGGTCGCAGTGGCTCCGTGGTAAAAATGAAATTCAAGAACTTGCTGACAGACGCCCCAAGTGAAAATATATTCAAGGCTGACGACAAGTTCGAGCAGGTGTTGCTGGAGCGTAAGGACTGCACTTATTCTTACTTTGCTGATCCTATGTATGTGTTTATGGACTCAGATTTTAATCAGTACGAGGTAGAGAAAGACAACCTCGGTGATGCAATCAACTACATCGAAGACGGCATGACTTGCGAAGTAGTGTTTTATAACGACAAGGCAATTTCCGTTGAACTGGAAAATACCATCGTGCGCGAGGTGATTTACACCGAGCCTGCAGTGCGTGGTGATACCTCTGGCAAGGTGATGAAGCCAGCCAAATTGAATACCGGATTTGAGTTGCCGGTCGCAGCCTTCATCGAAATTGGCGATAAAATCGAAATCGATACGCGCACCAATGAGTTCAAGAAACGCGTACTCTCTTAAGCCGTAAATTAAATAGCAATAAAAAGAGCCGCTAGCAGCGGCTCTTTTTTATTTCCATTGCTACCTCGCGGGTACAAGCGGAGCTTGCGGGCTTATTTCAACGCTTCAACACTGTAAACTACCACCAGTTTATGCGTCTCGCCGGGTTCAACCATTATCACGTTATCAGCGGCATTCGCACTTTCCACACACACCATGCCACGATGGCCCTCATGGCCAAAATCGCCCATCTTGTCGGCTTTTTCTGTCCATGGATTCCACACCACGGTAGAGTTGCTGCCTTGCTTGCGGATACGAATCGCACGTTTCAGGCCGCGGTCTTCAATAATGCAGTCGGCGGTGGTGTTCACGTAAATACGATCCACTTCGCTTTCGATCACAATGCCATCCTTTTGTGTTCTGCTTGCCGGTTCACCTACTTTGTCCAGATAGCCGCAGCCTTCCAGTCCACGGATGGTCATTTGCGCCACGTCGCTAATGTGGAAGTAAGTGTGCAATGCCTCACCCAGTACAAAAGCCTGTTTGCCGGTATTGTGTGTAATCAGCTCTATACGCAGCGTTTTACCTATGGTCATTTCAATTTTTACCGGGGACTGATTCGGCCATTGTGCACGGGTTGCATCGGTTTCGACCAGGCCAAAACTGATGAAGGTGGCACCGTCGGGCAGGTCTTTGGTTTCCAGCACTTGCCACATCACGGTGCGTGCATAGCCATGTCCGGGCAGCTTGGCATTGGTCGCATTGGCGCCAAACCACGGCCAGCAGATCGGCACGCCGCCGCGTATGGATTTGCCCTCGGCGAACTTGGCATATTTGGAGAGCCAGATTACATGTTCTTCGCCGTTGGGTTGATAGGTCATCAAATGTGCGCCTTGCAGGGCAATGCTGGCGCTGGCGTGAGCGTTGTGTATTTTTGCCGCGATCAAGCCGCCGGCGATTTCAGTGAAATTTAAATGATTGCTGATGCCGAAGCGCTGGTTGAGTTCTGCAAGTGTCATGTTGAGTTCCTGAAAGTTAAGGGGTGTATTTTCGCCGTAATCAGGATGAAGTGTCCAGATTATTTAATTAATTGTGGCTTATTTTACAGCTGTGCTTCAGTTGTCATCTTGAAATCCGGGTAGTCGCCCCCAGCTTGTTTTGGCTTGAATGTCAGTCTGATTATGAGTGGCTTATTGGAGATAAAGTATATGAAACGAATTGTCCTGTTTGTATTAACCAACCTGGCGGTGATGCTGGTGATTAATATTACCCTGCGCTTGTTGGGCGTGGATCGGGTACTGGATCAGAGTGGCGGGATTAACTTCAACGCGCTACTGATTATGTCCCTGGTTATAGGTTTTTCCGGATCGATAATTTCACTGCTGATGTCCAAATGGTCGGCCAAGCGCATGGTCGGAGCGCAGGTGATTACCAGCCCGATTGATCCCACAGAACGCTGGCTGCTGGAGACAGTGACCCGGCAGGCGCAAATGGCCGGGATAGGGATGCCGGAAGTGGCGATCTACGATGCGCCCGATGTGAACGCGTTTGCCACCGGCTGGAATCGCAATAATGCGCTGGTTGCCGTTAGCACCGGCTTGCTGCAGAGCATGAGCCGGGATGAGGCTGAGGCAGTGCTGGCTCACGAGATGACCCACGTCGCAAACGGCGACATGGTCACGTTAGCCCTGATCCAGGGTGTGGTGAATACCTTTGTTATTTTCTTTGCCAAATTGTTTGGCATACTTGTAGATCGCATGCTGCTCAAGAATGATGAGCGCAACGGCCCGGGCATAGGCGCGTTTGTCGCTGAAATTGCGGCCCAACTGTTACTGGGTGTGCTTGCCAGCATGATAGTGATGTGGTTTTCACGTCAGCGTGAATATCGTGCCGATGCGGGCGGTGCCAGTCTGGCCGGGAGCAACAAGATGATTGCCGCGCTGGAGCGTCTGAAGGTTAACCATGAGCAGGCAACCTTACCCGAGAAAATAGCGGCTTTTGGTATTTCGGGTGGAAGTAGTTTCTCGCGCCTGTTTATGACACACCCGCCGCTGGATGAGCGTATTGCAGCGTTGCGATCAGGTAGTTAAAATAATCGCCTCGCCTACCAATTTACACAACGCAATGCCGGTAAACAAAACCCCTGATCACGCCAAGCTCGATCGCATTGTTGCAGAAGCTCGGCGCAATGCGGCTGAGCGTGAGCTGAGTTATCGGGAGCGGGCGCTGAAGTTGTATCCATGGGTGTGTGGACGTTGCGCGCGTGAATTTACCCATGCCAATTTGCAGCAGCTGACTGTGCATCACCGCGACCATAATCACAGCAACAACGCAGCCGATGGCAGCAATTGGGAGTTGCTGTGCATTTACTGCCATGAGAATGAACACGCCAGGCAACTGGATGCTGCAGGGCGTACTGGCGTGCCATCAGGTGCCGGTTTAGCTGCCGGTTCCACCTTCCAGCCATTCGCTGATTTGAAATCTCTGCTGGGAAAGAAGTCTTAAGATGTAAACCGTGAAGTACACCATGCCGCTGCGTTTAGTATTGCTACAACAGGACTATTTTCCATCATCTTCATCGTCGTATTTTACACGCGGTGGATCACCGTCATACACCAGGCTTTGGCGGCGCATCAGATAGGCATCACGGATGTAGCTATAACGATCCAATAAGGTGTCTTCCACTACTTTCTCCGCATCGAGTAGCTGGGCGCGCTGGTCAACTTTATAGGTTGCCCACAAACCCCAGCGTATGTCTACATTAGGCGTATTTTCAATGATGCCGTAGTAGGTATCCACCACCCAACCTGTACCATCTCGCACCGAACTTGGCCCGATTATGGGTAGAACCAGGTATGGACCACTTCCTACGCCCCAATAGCCCAGTGTTTGTCCAAAGTCTTCATTGTGTTTTTCCAGATTGTGAGCTACATCAAATAAGCCAAAAATTCCGAAGATTGAGTTTACCCAGACACGTGTAAAGTCATGCGATGCGCGTTTGAATTTCAGTTGCAACAAGTCGTTAGCGGTAACCAATATGTCATCAATGTTGGAAAAAAAATTGTGTATCATGTTTCTTGCCGGTCCGGGGAGAGCGGTGTTGTAGCCCTCGGCTACGGGCTTGAGCACGGCATTGTCCAGCGTGTTGTTAAAACGATATACGCCGCGGTTAAATCCTTCAAAAGGGTCTTGGGGATTGGCATTGCTCGATGCGCAACCGCTTAAATTCAGGCTGACCAGCATTATTACCGATAAGAAAACTGTTTTGTTTACTGACATGTCTTATGCTGTGGGTCAGGAATTGGTGTGCGTACGCGCAAGGGTTTGATAGCATATCCATATCTGCGTAGCCAATTCAAATTTTGCCTGCAAGTCACTGCGGGGGTATGCAATTGCAGTCAAGTTTCAGGGGGTAAATTATCCGAGAAACTCAACTTCAAATACCAACGTCGCATTTGGCGGAATCACCCCTCCCGCACCCCGTACGCCATACCCCAATGCAGCAGGTATGGTGAGTTTGCGCACGCCGCCGACCTGCATACCCTGCACGCCTTCATCCCATCCTTTAATAACCTGGCCGGCGCCGAGATTGAATTCGAAAGGTTCATTTCTGTCTTTGCTTGAATCGAATTTTTGGCCGTCGGTGAGCCAGCCGGTGTAATGTACGGAGACCAGATTGCCAGCCTTGGCAGTGGCACCGCTGCCTACTTTGATTTCTTCATATTGCAAACCTGATGCTGTGGTAATTGTGCTCATAATGTTTCCTTTTGTGTGCTTATCCCAGCGAGTGGGACGGGTTATTAAAATTTTTTAAGCGTGTTATTTGCTGCTGCGTTCTGCGGCCAACACGGTGCTGGCTAACAGCATGGTGATGGTCATCGGCCCGACGCCGCCCGGCACCGGGGTGATCCAGCCCGCAACCTCTTTGGCGCTGTCGAAATCCACATCGCCCACCAGCTTGCCATTCGGCAGGCGATTGATGCCCACGTCTATCACTGCTGCGCCGGGTTTGATCATGTCCCCGGTAATCATCTGCGGCTTGCCCGTAGCCACCACCAGAATGTCGGCATCGCGGGTGAATTTGGCAAGATTGACCGTCTTCGAAGTGCAGATGGTGACGGTGGCATTTTTTTGCAGCAGCATGAGAGCCATGGGTTTGCCCACGATGTTGCTGCGCCCGACTATTACCGCATGCTTGCCCTCAATAGCCACGCCGCTTTTTTCCAGCAACTTCATCACACCGAATGGCGTGCAGGGCTGAAACTGCGGGGTGCCGGTAACCAGTTCGCCCACGTTCATCGGATGGAAGCCATCCACATCTTTGTTCGGGGAAATGGCAAGCAGCACTTTGTTGCTGTCGATGTGTTTGGGTACCGGCAACTGCACCAGAAAGCCATGGATTTTTGGATCAGCGTTGAGCTTGGCAATCTGCTCCAATAATTCAGCCTCCGAAGTGTCGCCGGGCAACTCAATGTGCTCGGAATAAATTCCAAGCTCTGCACAGGCCTTGATCTTGTTACCCACGTAGACTTTGGAGGCAGGATCTTCCCCCACGATGATGACAGCCAGCCCCGGAGTAATGCCGCGTGCCTTCAAGGCATCGGCGCGCAGCTTCCATTCTCCGCGTACCTCTTGCGAGATGGCTTTGCCGTCAATAATGTGAGCAGTCATGACTATTCCTTGCGGCGATTAGAATGCAGGCTTGTCTGCGGAGTTCTGGTAGTTGGCTACCGAGGACATAATCTCGGCACGGGCTTCTTCAACACCAAACCACCCTTCGATTTTTACCCACTTGTTTGGTTCCAGATCCTTGTAATGCTGGAAGAAGTGCGAAATCTGCTTGAGTGTTATTTCCGGTAGATCGGTATGACTCTTCATGCCGCGATAAAGGGTAGATAATTTATCTACGGGTACAGCAATCAATTTTGCATCCTGACCGCCTTCGTCTTCCATTTTGAGCACGCCCAGCGGACGGCAGCGCACCACCACGCCGGTCTGCAAGGGAACCGGCGTGACTACCAGTACGTCTACCGGGTCTCCATCGCCGCACAAAGTATGCGGGATGTAGCCATAGTTGCAGGGGTAGTGCATCGCGGTATTCATGAAACGGTCGACAAAAATTGCGCCCGATTCCTTGTCTACCTCATATTTTACCGGTTCGCCATGCATCGGGATCTCGATAATGACATTGAAATCATCGGGTAAATTTTTGCCGGAGGGCACTTTATTCAAGCTCATTGCGATACCTTATGGGTAAATTTCAAAAGCGGATTATATCATTCTGGCCATAAACGAGATAAGAGCGTAATAAAGAGAGCCTCTCGGCTCCCTTGATACTGGTAAAACGAGGATGACAGTAGTGGCACAATCATCAATGCAACGCTTTATCAGTGGATTCTCGCCAGAGGCTGCTACGAGTCAGAGTAGACGCTCACAAAAGTGAAGCTGCTCCCTTTAGCTGCCTAAGCGGTATACAATCATATTCGAAGAATCAATGGGCGACTGAACGAGGAGGACTGCTATGGAACGCATTGTAAATTTGCATATCGAGAAATTGCCGGAAGGTGTCTATCTGGCCACCAGCGATGAAGTGCAGGGTTTGATTGCCCAAGGTCGCACGATACAGGAGACCATCGAAATCGCGCGCGATGTGGTGAAGAAGTTGCTGGAAGCTCAGGAGGAAGGAGAAGGAGCACCACTGCCACCTGCCCGTGATGTCTTCGACTATCCGCTAATTGTGGGTGCTTGATGGGACGGCTTGCCGGTTTTAGCTATCGGGAGATCGTGAAGCGTTTAAAACAGCTGGGGTTCGAGTTCGACCGCCAGGCAGCAGGCAGTCATGAGATTTGGCACAACCCGGTCACAAACCGATATACCACTATCCCCAATCATTCTGGCGATATGCCGGAAGGTACACTCGGAGCCATTCTCAAGCAGGCTGCCATTGAAGCAGAAATGTTTTTGAAGCGATAAGGTACTGAACCTTGGCCGGTCAATTTTCTGATTTCTACAGTAGTCTCGATGCCGACCCCGCCAAGCGGGGCATGCAGTTTGAACATTTCGTCAAATGGTTTCTCAAGGCCGACCCCGAGTGGGCAACCCAAGTTGCGCAGGTGTGGCTGTGGGAAGAATACCCGCAACGCTGGGGTGTGGATTGCGGCATTGACCTCGTGTTTCGCCATAAGAACGGTGAGCACTGGGCGGTGCAGGCCAAGTGCTATGCGCCCGAATATCACATCACCAAACACGATGTAGACAAATTTCTCAGCGAATCCAACCGCAAAGGCATACACCACCGCCTGCTGATTGCCACAACAGACAATATTGGTGGCAATGCTAAACAAGTTTGTGAAGCGCAGGAAAAACCCGTTGTGCGTTTTCTGTTGTCCGACTTTGAACACTCCGTGCTGGTGTATCCCGCCAACCTCGGCGAGCTGGCGCAGGTCAAACGTAAAGCACCACCCACGCCGCGCGACCACCAGATCGAAGCCCGCGCCGCCGTCGTGCAAGGCCTGCAAAGCGCCGACCGTGGCCAGCTCATCATGGCGTGCGGCACCGGCAAGACTTACGTCACGCTGTGGATTAAAGAAGCGCTGAACGCGCAACGCACCTTGGTGCTGGTACCATCCTTGGGGCTGCTGTCCCAGCTCCTGCGCGAATGGACATTCGCTGCCGCTACCCCGTTTGAAGTGCTGTGCGTGTGCTCGGATCAAACCGTCGGCAGCAAGGGCAACGACGAAGCCATTCATAGCGTGGCCGACCTCGCCTTTCCTGTTACCTCGGATGCGGAGGAAGTAAAGAATTTCCTCAGCGGCGCAGGCAATCGCGTGGTGTTCTCCACCTACCAATCTTCCTCCGTCATCGCCGCCGCCCAGGCCGACCCGGCCATCCCCTCGTTTGATCTGGCCGTGGCCGACGAAGCCCACCGTTGCACAGGCAAGGTCAGCAGCGAGTTCACCACCATCCTCGACAACACGCAGATACGCAGCACCAAGCGGCTATTCGCCACCGCCACCCCGCGCACCTATTCCAGCACCGTGCATAAAGCTGCCGAAGATCGCGGTGTCGAAGTGGTCGGCATGGATAATGCAGCCCTGTTTGGCGAGGTGCTGTATGCCCTGCCGTTTGGCAAAGCCATTGAGGCCAAACTGCTCACCGATTACCGCGTCGTTATCATCGGTGTGGACGACCCCACCATCGCACAGTGGATCGCCAAGCGCGAACTGGTCAGTCTTTCTCCCCCTCGCCCTCTGGGAGAGGGTTGGGGTGAGGGAGCTTTTCATAATCAGAATGGTCAACCAACCCCCACGCGTGAGACAGACAGCGAATCGCTCGCCGCCCAGATCGGCCTGCTCAAAGCCATCAAGGACTACGACCTCAAGCGCATCATCAGCTTCCACAGCCGCGTCAATCGCGCCGAAGCCTTCACCACCAACATGCAAAACACGATGGCATGGATCAGCGACGAACACCGCCCCAGCGGAACCCTGCGCACCGACTTCGTCTCCGGCAACATGCCCACCAACAAACGCAAGATCAAGCTCGACCAACTCAAAGCCCTGAACGCAGACGAACGCGGCGTGCTGAGCAATGCACGCTGCCTGTCCGAAGGCGTGGACGTACCTTCTCTCGACGGCGTAGCGTTTATTGACCCGCGTAGCAGCCAGGTGGATATCATTCAGGCAGTGGGCCGCGCCATACGCCTGAGTCTTGACAAGAAGGTAGGCACTATTGTATTGCCGGTGTTTATTGCTGCAGGGGAAAATGCCGAAAGCACGATAGAGGCGAGTAACTTCAAACCAGTGTGGGATGTGCTGAATGCATTGAAAGCGCATGACGATGTGCTGGCTTGCGAGCTGAATCAGATTAGAACTGAACTAGGTAGAAAGCCTGGTACAGGCGTCAGCGCAGATGGATTGGGGAAAATTACTATCGATCTGCCTGCCACAGTAGATGCTAATTTTGGCAGCGCACTGCGCACCTATCTGGTTGAGCAGGTTACGGCGTCTTGGAATTTTTGGTTTGGGCTGTTGAAGACGTTCGCAGGCCAAGAGGGGCATGCCACGGTGCCAACCGATTATAAAACGACCGATGGATACACAATTGGTAGATGGGTTGCTTATCAACGCGCAACAAAAGACAAAATATCACTGGAGCGTAAAACACAGCTGGAAACATTACCCGGTTGGGTTTGGGATGCAATTGCGGAGAAGTGGGAAGTAGGGTTTCGTCAACTCAAGGAATTCTCAGATCGAAAAGGTCATACCAAGATACCTCGTGATTACAAAACGGTTACTGGTTATCGACTTGGTCAGTGGATTAGTACGCAACGGAGAACAAAAGACAGTATGCCCCCTGAATGCCAATTACGGTTGGAAACGTTACCTGGGTGGAGTTGGGTTCCTTATTCAGATATGTGGGAAGAAGGGTTTAGCTACCTCAAAGAATTCGCTGATCAAGAGGGGCATATCAGGGTACCTCAACGATACAAGAATAAAGAAATATTTCGAGTCGGTAGCTGGGTAAGCAGTCAACGTTTAGCAAAAGACAACATGTCACCGGAGCGCAAAGCCCGATTGGAATCATTACCCGGGTGGAGTTGGGATGCTTTGTCAGATCAGTGGGAAATAGGATTTCGCTATCTCAAGGAATACGCAGATCGAGAGGGGCATTCCAATGTACCTACGATTTACAAAACTGCCGATGATTATCGCCTTGGTCAGTGGGTTACAACTCAGAGGACCGCAGAAACAAAGATGTCACCAATACGTAAAGCACGACTGGAAGCGCTGCAAGGCTGGTTTTGGGCCGAACGATTTTTAGGTAAAATAAATCAGTGGGATGATTGGTTTCAGTTTCTAAAAGAGTTTACCAATCGTGAGGGACATTCCATGGTACCTCACGATTACAAAACGACAGGTGGTTATTTGTTAGGCGGTTGGGTAGCTAATCAGAAACACAAAAAAAATATTATTCCCTCAGAACGCAAAGCACTTTTGGAAGCACTGCCCGGATGGAATTGGAATGTATTCACGAAACGATGGGAAGAAGGATTTCGCTATCTCAAGGAATTCGCAGATCGCGAGGGGCATGCCAATGTACCTCTGGCTTACAATACTGACGATGATTATCGACTCAGTGGCTGGGTAAGAAAACAAAGAAAAAATAAGGATAGCACGTCACCGGAACGCAAGGCACAATTGGAAGCATTGCCAGGTTGGACTTGGAATGCATTATCGGAAAAATGGGAAGAAGGATTTCGCTATCTCAAGGAATTCGCAGATCGCGAGGGGCATGCCAAGGTATCAAATCGATATGAAACAATAGATGGATATCGACTTGGTAGCTGGGTAGCTACCCAACGAGCAGCAGAAGGTAACATATCACCAGAGCTTAAATCCCGTCTTGAAACATTACCTGGTTGGAGTTGGGATCCTTATTCAGATATGTGGGAAGAAGGATTTCACTATCTCAAGAAGTTTACTGATTTGGAAGGGCATTCAAGAGTGCATCAAAATTTCATCAGTGGAGATGATTATCGCCTCGGTAACTGGGTAAGTAGTCAACGTACAGCAAAAGACAATATGACCCCGGAGCGCAAAGCACGACTGGAAGCATTACCCGGTTGGAGTTGGGATCGTCTGTCAGATAAGTGGGAACAAGGACTTCGCTATCTCAATGAGTTTGCAGATCGAGAGGGGCATGCCAAGGTTTCTGGAGAGTACAAGACGGCAGATGAATATCCTCTTGGTCAGTGGGTTGGTGCTCAGCGAGCTAAAAAAGCCAAAATATTACCGGAGCGAAAAGTTCAGCTAGAAGCAGTACCCGGATGGAGTTGGGATGCATTTACAGATAAGTGGGAAGATGGGTTTCGCTATCTCAAGGAATTCGCAGATCGAGAGGGGCATGCCAAGGTTTCTGGCTATTATAAAACGGCAGATGGTTACCGCCTTGGTGGGTGGGTTAGTGTTCAGCGAAAAACAATATACAGTATGTCACCGGAACGGAAAGTACGACTGGAAGCGTTACCCGGTTGGAGTTGGGATCCTTATTCAGATATGTGGGAAGAAGGTTTTAACTATCTTAAGGATTTTGCAGATCGTGAGGGAAGTGCCAAAGTACTTAGCAATTATAAAACGGCAGATGGATATCTGCTTGGTCAGTGGGTAAATAGCCAACGAACAAAGAAAAACAACATGCCTTCGGAGCGCAAAGCACGGCTGGAAGCTTTGGTCGGCTGGGCTTGGGGCGTGAAGTAATTCCAATTCCAGATTAAAAACAGCTTTGTAGGGTGCGCCGTGCGCAACATGGTGCGTATGACGCACCCTACCAATTATGATTGTTCTGAGGAGAGTCTAAATATATCCGCTTCTGTAGCTTCTGTAGCTTCTGTAGGGCGATCCACGCACCTACAATAATTATTTATGTTTTTAAATGTAAATGGAATAAGATCCTTGGGGGGGGTGAATGTCCTGAATTGTATGAATTTCGTATTATTAGTGGCCACCCAGTGGTGCCCATACAGCATTTTATTTAGGCACTCCTAACAACAAATAATGCATCAGGACTATCAGTATTGGCTTCTATATGTTTACGAATTAGATCCCTGTTTGATGAGATAATTCCTTGCCAACGATTGTTCCATGCTTGAAATGCTTGCCAAGAGTAACCAAGCCGGAGATTTTTTCGCATTGTGTTCATTGAATGTAATGCGGCATCTAAGTAAATTTTTTCGATCGACGTTCCTTTTAATTCAAGTATGCTTGCCAGATATATTAGCCATCTAGCAAGATGCTCATATTGAAGCCATGCATTATCTTCTTGAGTCAATTCTGTTTTTGTTTTAATTATGTCACCAAGTGTTTTAACAACTCGTGCATCATTAATACTAAGGCCGATTGCTGAAAGCGAGGATATGATTTCAAAAAATGTATTTTCAAATTTTAAGTAATCTTTTGAGAATTCTTTACCTTTGAAAATAGCCATTTTTATATTTTCAATTGATGTTGCCAGGCGAATTTCAGCATCTGACATTGAAGCATTTAACGATTTAAAGAAGTTAATTATTTCTGTCTTGTCCAAGACACGAATTCCATAACAATGTGAATAATAATCTTTGATATGTTGATTAATTACAGATCGAGATACCAGAAATATATTTGAACCAATTACATGGTTTCTAGAAAATTCTTTGTAATCGCTAATTATCGCTTTCAGATTTGTGTCACCAAGAGAATATCCCAAAATTACAATGGTGTTCTCATATAGAACCGTACTTAATTTTCTTGAAAAATAGGATTCTCCATTTATGAATTTAAAATAATCATCCGAAGTTACGACCATATTTTCAGGTGAGTCGATTGAACCATGTACATGATAGACCGATACTCTTGATTGGGATCGGGGAATTGGCAAACCAGGTGTCAGTGACTGACAACCAGTTGTGCCTGATAGCCCCTCAAGAAGCTTGTCATAGTTTGTTGTAACTACGCTGAATGATTTTTTAGATAGAAAATCTGCAATAGCTAGGTTGTCACCTTTAAGCGTCAACTTCCCTATTCTGGAAGCAATTTCTTCATGAATATTTTTGTCGATTTTCAATAACGCTATAGAAATTACTTGAGCCGCCTCTTCAAGGCTAAGGGGTGGTTTCTCTCCCACAGGGAATAAAGCTGACTTAAGGCGAGTTGGATCAGATGTAATATCGCAGATGGATTCCAGAAGGGCTTGCCAACTAGGTGCCTCGTTGTTGCTGACTGCTTTAGAGAAACCTGTGCCGGTAAATAAGCAGAGTCTGTTTGATGCAGCTGCATAGGCGATTTCAAAAAAGTCGCTCACAGGAAATCTCCTTCATAAAATTTAATTAATGGGGTCAATTTAATTCGTGGGATCGGGGTCGAATTAAATTCCCGTCCAGCCACTAACCATCCAGCTTGGATTCAGGCGCTATTTTCATTTTTAGGAGTGATGCGATCACCTTCGTGCACATATATGCCCAACGCATCACAGAGCTTTTCTGATTTTTCTACGTTGGCAATTGCCTGATTCTTTGCAGATTCAAATACGCTATTGGATAGACCTATAAGGTATCGAGCAGCCTCAACCACACGCGACTTTCTCGGTAGGCCAAATAACACAGAAGTAGCCGGATACCATGGTACCAAATACATCTGGGCATTTAGGCGAGAAGAAAGTTTTCTTAATTCTTCTGAAGATTTCTTCTGCACCTCAAGGCTTGTGATCCCTGGATTTGAATAGACGTAGGCATATTCAATTACCGCATGTGAGATGTCGGCAACAACTTTTTTAAATTCTTGAACAGGATCAATAACTAATTTGACGGCAATTTGGCCGAGCGCGAAAGTGGCGAAACCGGTGACAACAGTAAGAAACACATCCATCGATAACTCCCTTCACATATTTGGGTCAGGCTTACCTTTAACATTTTTGAGAAAGAATTAAAGGGATCAGGTTCGGATTAAATTCGCATACGCATAATGCGGTCTTGAAATTAATCCGACTCTGGTGCCTTTAGTATTGGTATCAGAAGCTCCAGCCCTGTTCCTGCATAAAAGTTTCAAGGTTAATACATGGCACATTAAAATGTTGGCACACGTTTGGAATTTTGGCGGCTTCGCGTTTAAATTGTTCCTCAGTGACAACCGACCCACCTTTTACTTTGGCGCAAGCGATTACGAACGGATCAGCAACGGGTGTTCCAGTAAGCTGCTGTTTTTGGCCAATAAGGCCTTGGAAATGCGGTATCTGGAATATTTGTGCAACGAATTGTAGTTCGGCAGCGCTCGGCGTGGTGAATATCTCTTTTCGTGTTTTCAGCCATTCATTCGTATGCTGATCAGGATTGCCACGTTCCATTTCATTCCACACCTCGCGTGTTGATATGAGCTTCTGTTGCTGAACAAGAGCATCCAGCCCTGTCCATATTGATTTGAAAATTACCGGATAGAAATGTTTGAGCGCGCTGAGTGAGCTGGTGTCAAACACATAAATCATGCTGCGGCGCCATGAAGAATTCGCTGCTCAAGCCCTGCAAAATTTTTGGCTTTAATGCCAAGTAGATCTGCCGCCTGTTCGACACTGAGCTGATTTCGGTAGTGGCGCCTGACCACTTCTTTCGCAAAACGATCACTCAAATAACTGTTTTGTGAGGCATACCAATCCCCTCCGCTGCCCGGCTTTTTCTGCCCGGCCCAAAGTTTTGACTGTCGCTCGTAATATGCAGCACTGACACGCCCTTGATCCAGGAAGCGACGCAAAACTGCTTCGCGGCTGACACCGTAGCGGTTTACAAGATTTGAAAACTGCTCTTCGCCAACACGCTCAATATCAGCCGGGAATGTGCGAGTTTGTTGTTCAAAATCGGTTAACGGGATCAAAATTTCGGCGGCAACTGCATTGCAAAACTGCTCAATCTGTTTTTCAGTTTGCGGTAACTGGTCAATATAACGACTATCAAACTTGCTTAGGCCGTTTATGCTCAAAAGCAGGTGTGCCAATTCGTGCATGAGACTGAAGGTTTGCCTGGTTTTGGAGGTGCTATTGTTTATGTAGATGAGTGGGAAAGTTTGATCCAGCAGGCAAAAACCGGAGATATCTTTTTGTTTGAATGGTGCTTTAAAAATGAATACACCGGTGTTCTCTATTGCCTGCCGCCATTGCTTGAGCGCGAAGTCGTCACTTTTCCATTCGATTTGAGCTTCTAATGAGATGCCTAGATTGCGCCTGATTTCTAGTGCTTGCTGAGCGATGGACGCATCGCGTGAAAGCCGTAATTGTTGCCAAATAAGTTGCTTGCTTGGATTGCGGTCATCAAACAACTCTTTCAATGAGATTTGAAAAGCGTGGGCACGCCGAATCTGCATGTGAGTATCAGCGGCCAATGAATGAAGATCGGCGTTTGGAAGGGTTCTAAATTCACGTTCAGGAGAGATTTCTTCTGGTGGGCTAGGAAGAAAAAATACTGCAAGGGGCCTTTTGTATATCTGATAAGCCAGTTTTTCGAGTTGCACGTAATTTGGTGCACCTGCACCGGACTCCCATGCCTCAATCTCCTCAACGGGTCGCTTCAGTTTTGCAGCAACATCGTGAACAGACAAACCAATGGTTTGCCGTGCCCAGCGCATCACAGAGGGTTGTAAGCCGGTTATAGGTTCGGGTTTCATAATTTATTAATGATACCTGACTAATTATGTTTTACTGAGGGAATTATAGGTCTTAGTCCGAGACCTCAGTACCTCAGGAGCAGCATAGGACAGACCACGGTTACACAAGCACTTCAAGCCCGTGTTTTTCGACCACACGCAATAGCCTGAGTGCCATGCCACTTGGTCTTTTTTGGCCCGCTTCCCATTTTTGCACGGTGGACTCGCTGGTATTCAGGTAGCGTGCAAATACGGGTTGGCTAACGTGAGCATGTTCACGAATGCGCTTGATGTCCTTGGCATTGAATTCAGGAACGGCATCCAGGCACAAGGCATCGTATTCACGCATGGTTGTTTTGTTGATTGCACCTGCGCGGTGCAATCCTTTCGCGGCGCTATGGATGGCCGCAAATGCATCACTCTTTGTTTTTGCTGTAGCGGATTTAGTTGTCATGGCAAATCTCCAATAATTCTTTATCATTTAAAAGCGCAGCAATTTTGATATCACTCGCGCTACCGTAATTTTTTGCAAGCTTTTTGAATGCAGCCAATTCATTCGGGGCGATGTTTTCGCGATCCTTTTTTGCATAGAGGTAGACATATATCCAATGCTGGCCTGCCTTGGCTATGATGATCGAACGGTGCATATTGTCGTTCAAACGTTTTTTGTATACACCACCGCCGAGGTCATCCGATTGCCCTTGCATAACCTGCCTGATCGCATGACAAAGCGCTTCATCTGTAATCTTTGCCTTAGGGGCTTCTTTTGCAAACCAGGCTGTTTTGAATGCTCGATCCATTTCGACTGGTTTAACTCTATCAGGCTTGAGTGACTTTTTTATCATTGCTTATGGTAGCACCTGGTGCAACCGATATCAACTGAAAATCATCGACATTTGTATTGTAATCGGCTTCACAAAATCGTTCGAAGTGCAAGAGGTTGAATTGAAGACGTAAAAAAAGGGAGCCTCTCGGCTCCCCTTGATGATACTTAAACGGTTATTACAGCAACGGCACGATCATCAATGCGACGATGTTAATAATTTTGATGAGCGGGTTAACGGCGGGACCTGCAGTGTCCTTGTAGGGGTCACCGACGGTGTCGCCGGTTACCGCTGCCTTGTGCGCATCGGAACCTTTACCGCCGTAGTTGCCCTGCTCGATGTATTTCTTGGCGTTATCCCATGCGCCACCGCCGGTGGTCATGGAAATCGCTACGAACAGGCCAGTTACGATGGTTCCGATCAGTACGCCACCGAGTGCCTGAGCACCCAGGGTCAGGCCCACTACAACTGGCACGATGACCGGCAACAGTGAAGGAACGATCATTTCCTTGATTGCGGCCTTGGTCAGCATGTCTACGCAGGTGTCATATTCAGGCTTGGCTGTGCCTTCCATGATGCCCTTGATTTCCTTGAACTGGCGGCGCACTTCCACTACGATCGAACCTGCAGCCCGGCCGACCGCTTCCATGCTCATCGCAGCAAACAGGTAAGGCACCATGCCGCCGATAAACAGGCCGATGATCACCATATGATTTGACAGGTCGAAGGTCAGGTTGGGGTGGTTGCCAGACAGAGCGTGCGTGTAGTCGGCAAACAGTACCAGTGCGGCCAGGCCGGCAGAGCCGATGGCATAGCCTTTGGTGACAGCCTTGGTGGTGTTGCCTACAGCGTCCAGTGGGTCGGTGATGTTGCGGATGCTTTCAGGCAATCCGGCCATTTCAGCGATACCACCGGCGTTGTCGGTGATGGGGCCGTAGGCATCAATTGCGACGATGATACCGGTCATCGACAACATTGAAGTTGCGGCAATCGCAATGCCATACAGGCCGGCCAGCTCGTATGAACCCCAGATCGACAGACATACAGTCAGTACGGGTGCAGCAGTCGCTTTCATGGATACGCCAAGCCCTGCGATCACGTTGGTGCCGGAACCGGTAGTTGATGCCTGCGCGATGTGCTTAACCGGGCCATATTCTGTTGCAGTGTAGTACTCGGTGATCAACACCATCGCAGCGGTCAGGCCCAGCCCTATCAATGAGGCATAGTACAGTTTCATCGAAGTAATCATCACGCCTCCTATCAGCACGCCGCCACCCATCATCTTTGTGGTGATGAAGTAAAAGCCAATGCCTGCCAGCAGAGCAGCGACGATCAAACCGCGATACAGCGCGTTCATGATCTTGCCACCTTCATAGGCCTTGACGAAAAAACTGCCAATGATGGAAGCAATAATCGAGAAGCCGCCCAATACCAGCGGATACAGTACGGCATTATCTGAACCGGTGATCAGCAAGCCACCCAGCAGCATGGTGGCGACCAGGGTCACCGCATAGGTTTCAAACAAGTCGGCTGCCATACCTGCACAGTCGCCCACGTTATCGCCCACGTTGTCTGCAATCACCGCCGGATTGCGCGGGTCATCTTCGGGAATATCGTTTTCAACTTTTCCCACCAGGTCGGCGCCAACGTCTGCACCCTTGGTGAAAATGCCGCCACCCAGACGCGCAAAGATGGAAATCAGCGAGCCACCAAAAGCCAGGCCGACCAATGCATGGATCGCTTCGTTGCTGGCGAAATTCATGCTGATGGTAAGGAAAGCGTAGTAGCCTGATACACCCAGCAGGGCCAGACCGACCACCAGCATACCGGTGATGGCACCACCCTTAAAAGCGACATTAAGCGCGTTATTTAACCCTCCGTTGGCAGCTTCGGCTGTGCGGATGTTGGCGCGAACCGACACGTTCATGCCGATGTAACCGGTCAGACCCGAAAGGATCGCGCCGATGGCAAAGCCAACTGCCGTTGGCCATTTCAGAAAGATCAGGATGGCTACAAACAGAATGGCACCGACGATGCCAATGGTAGTGTACTGTCGGTTCAGATAGGCGCCTGCACCTTCCTGTATAGCTGCGGCAATTTCTCGCATGCGATCATTACCGGTTGATTTGCTGACGAGCCATTTTGTTGTTATTGCCCCGTACAATAGTGCCAAAACAGCGCACGACAGGGTGAACCATAGACCAGCTGACATAATATTCCTCCTAGTAAGTTGCCCGATTGGGACCGGACAGACGTCCTCATACTTAAGTAACAATATAATACAATGCTAATATTTCTACTACATGCTGAATCAAAAAAAGGCACTGAAAACAGTACCCAAAACCAGATTCAAATTTTGAAATTGCCCAGCTTCTTGGTAACGGCAACGTTTTTCAGGCGGACATACTGTGGCAGGCCGTCCTTGTACGGTGGATAATCTTCACCCTTGATGAGCGGGGTCAGGTAGGTGCGGCACTTCTCTGTAATGCCAAAACCATCTTTGGTAATGAAGTCACGCGGCATCATCTTTTCAACGTTGGCAACATTTTTAAGCTGGGCTACACCAATTTTCCACTTGTATGGCTTGTCAGAAACACGAACAATCGTTGGCATTACCGCATTGTCACCCTTGAGAGCATGATCCACGGCTGCCTTGCCAAGGGCGTAAGCCTGGTCAACGTCCGTTTTGGAGGCGATGTGGCGTGCTGCGCGCTGCAGGTAATCTGCAACAGCCCAGTGGAACTTATGGCCCAAGGCAGATTTAATCATGTTGGCGACTACAGGTGCGGCTCCCCCCAACTGTGAATGACCAAAGGCATCTTTCAAGCCCTGGTCAGCGAGGAACTTGCCGTCTTCTCCCTGTACTCCTTCAGATACCACTACTGTACAGTAGCCATGTTTTTTAACCAGGCTGTCTACCCTGGCGAGAAAGGTTTTTTGGTTGAAAGGAATTTCAGGGAACAGAATGACGATTGGTATTTCGCACTTCTCGTCCGAAGCCAGGCCTCCGGCAGCCGCTATCCAACCCGCATGGCGTCCCATCACTTCCAGGACAAATACTTTAGTTGAAGTTTTGCACATTGAAGCCACGTCGAAACTTGCTTCGCGGGTTGATACGGCAATATATTTTGCTACTGAACCGAAGCCCGGGCAGCAATCGGTGATGGGTAAATCGTTATCGACTGTTTTAGGCACGTGAATCGCCTGGATGGGGTAGCCCATCTTGTCGGCCAATTGCGACACTTTGAGGCAGGTGTCGGCAGAATCGCCACCACCGTTGTAAAAGAAGTAGCCGATGTTGTGTGCCTTGAAGACTTCGATCAGACGCTCGTACTGTGCAAGGTTTTCTGTCAGGCTTTTGAGTTTGAAGCGGCAGGAGCCAAATGCGCCTGACGGAGTGTGACGCAGGCCTGCAATGGCAGTTGCGGATTCTTTACCGGTGTCGATCAAATCTTCGGTGAGAGCACCGATAATTCCGTTGCGACCGGCGTAGATCTTGCCAATTTTGTCTTTGTGTTTGCGTGCGGTTTCAATTAAACCACAGGCCGACGCATTAATGACGGCAGTTACGCCACCGGACTGTGCATAAAACGCATTCTTCTTTGCCATACTCTTACACTCCCTGAAAGAATTGATTGTCAAAACGTTGTCATTTATTTTTGGTGCAGCAAAACGCTTTCCCTTTCAGTCAATGGCACCTTGAATCGACATTCCTCAGTGCTCTAATAGACATTGATTGGAAAAGCGTAGTTGTCACAAGGGGTATATTACGCCATTTTTATGATTTTGAAACCTTCAAGCTGGAGTTGGAAAAATATTCAGATCCGTTCAGGTTAAAATAATGCCATGAATATTTCTCATGTATGGAACCTGGCGACCTTGCTGGTATCGCCTTTGTTAGCACCATTGCAGTCTGTGCTTGCGAATCTCAACGCGACTAGATTCCCCACGATACACGATTTCAATGAACTGCTTGTGCGGGGTCATCAACCTGTCAAAGTGAAACTGGGGTATCTCTTGCGTTTTGTGCCACAAGCATCAGGCAGGCTGGGGTTTGAAGCACAATATGAACCGCGCTGTTATCTGTCCGGTGAGGTGCAGACGCGTCCGGACAATTGGCATGATTTATTTAACGCGGTTGTGTGGCTGACTTTTCCCAAGGCAAAAGCGGCTATCAACACCCGGCATTACCAGGCGTTGACTCATGCGCCTGACTTTAGCATTAGCCAGCGTGGAAGAGTGCGCGATATGGCAACTCTGCTTGATGAGTCCGGTGTGATTGTGGCATGTGCCAACGCAGAGTTGGCCGGGTTGTTGCTCAATTTTCAGTGGAAAGAATTGTTCTGGCAGCAGCGTGAACATGTGCGCGCAGCTATGGGTTTTTTCATTTTTGGACACGGCTTATACGAAAAGTCGCTGCAGCCCTACGTTGGGATAACGGGGCAAGGTCTTGTATTAGTAGTGCCAGCCGAATTTTTTATCTGGACATTAGCTGTGCAGTTAAATTACCTGGATGAAAGAGTTGCGGAATACCTTGATAACCCTGAGCATTGCCTCAGCCCACGGGAACTGCATCCTGTACCATTGCTCGGGATTCCAGGGTGGAGCACGGAAAATAAACAGGCGGCTTTTTACGATAACACCGCCTATTTCAGGCCTGGCAGGCGATATTTCAAGTAAATATTTTGATGTTTACAGAGATGCCGCAAGAGATCATGAAAGTTATTTTCATCTACGGCTGCTGCTCTGTTTGTGACTTATACTTTGTTTTTTAATGCCGTGGGTCGGCCAAAATACCAACCCTGGCCAAAGTCACACTTCATTTCAATCAGGCTCCGACAAATATCTTCCGTTTCAATTCCCTCTGCAACCACGTTCATGCCGAGAGAATGTGCGAGTTTGATTGATGAGTGGACAATTTCGTTACTTTGCGCCGATGAATTCATGGTGCTGATAAAAGACTGGTCAATTTTCATCGTGCCTATGGGATATCGTTGCAATGAATTCAAGCCGGAATAACCCGTGCCATAATCATCCAAAGCGAGGCTGCAGCCCAATTTGGTTAACTGGCTAAGCAGGATTAGCGCTTGTTCCGGATCGTCGATAAATATTGACTCTGTAAGTTCCAGTTTTAACTCGTTGGCCTGAATTTGGTAACGTGCCAACAGATTGCTTAAATCCATTACTAAGCCTTCGCCGATGAGTTGATTGGCTGATAAGTTGACGCTGATAAATGGCGGTTTATGACTGGTATGCTGGCGCAGTATTGGCCAGTCCCGACACGCGCGTTCCAAAGTCCAGAGTCCAATTTCCTCTATTTGACCGGTACTCTCAGCTATCCACAAAAAATCCAGCGGGGAGATTAGCCCATTGCGCGGATGGTTCCAGCGTATCAGCGCTTCATACCCTGCAATAGCAGCAGAAGACAGATCACATATCGGTTGGTAGTACAAATCAAATTCGTCATTTTTTAAACCGTGTGCAATGTCGTGCGCCAGGGTGAGTTTTTGCGTTACTTCTCCCCGTAATGAATCACGTTGTTTTAGCGCAACAGTCTGGGTATTGGAGGTGTCATCGGCTGGAAATGAGGTGACGTTGCTGTTTACTCTGTAGCGCTCTAATACGACTAACAGTAAATTGCGGATGATAGGATCAGTTTTTTCAAGTATGGTATTGACCAGTTTGCGCTGAATGGGAATCAGTACCGTCTTTTCCTCACTTCTGGCAGATGCAGAACGGGGATGAGCATCCAGCAGTGCAATTTCGCCGAAGATTTCTCCACGACCTACCTGCCCAATGGGTTGCTCATGCCCATGAGTGGACATGAAAATTGCAACGCTACCAGATTCAATGATGTAGGCACAATGTCCCGCTTCGCCTTCATGGAATATGAACTCGCCTGCAACATAAACTTCACGGTTTAAATGTTCCAGCATTTGATTATGCGTAACGATAAGTGTTTCATTTGGGAATTCCTGTCGCAGGCTCTACTATCGCTTCTATTTGCTTGTATGACAAGGATATCGTTAAATGAAAAATACAGTGTATCTTACGCTTATTTCTCAATGTGCTATGCAGCCTTGCTGAAATTGGAGACACCAGCCTGTGCGATCTGACCATCCTGGAATGAGCGTACACCACTTACTCCCACGCCACCTATTACCGTACCTTCGTGAAGTACCGGAATGCCGCCTTCCGCAGGAATCACGCCGGGCAAAGCGAGGTGAATTAACCGGCCGCTCAACACCGCATCTTCAGAGGATTTTGTAGGGCGTTTAAATGCTACTGCGGCATTGGCTTTCATTATTGCGGTTTCGACGCTGCCAAATTGGGTATCGTGGCTGCGCTGCAAGTATAAAAGATGGCCACCGTCATCAACCACGGCAATTACCACATTCCAACTGTTGGTGCGAGCTTCTGCTTCAGCCGCACTGGCGATGGCTTTTGCATCTTCAAGGGTAAGGATTGGTTTTGTTAGCATCATAATTTCCACTATATAAAAAAATGGAGGGCGCGAAATCTGCGCCCTCCAGGTTAAACGGTCAAGAATGTATTATTTGGCCGAGAGCGCGGCAAATACCTTGTCGCGAATAGATTCTACGCTGCCCACACCCGCCACTTTGACGCAGTGTGGCGCATTTTTGACGCCGCTTTTTTCCCATTTTGAGTAATACTCAACCAGGGGCAGGGTTTGATCGTGATACACAGCCAGACGCTTCTTAACCGTTTCTTCCACGTCGTCCGGGCGTTGGACCAGGTCTTCGCCAGTCGCATCATCCTTGCCAGCCACTTTGGGCGGGTTGAATTTTACGTGATAAGTGCGACCTGAAGCGGTATGCACGCGGCGACCGCTCATACGCTGCACTATCTCGCTGTCTGCCACATCAATTTCTACCACGAAGTCGATCTCCACTCCTGCCTGTTTCATTGCTTCAGCCTGTGGCAGTGTGCGTGGGAAACCGTCAAACAGGAATCCCTTTTGACAATCTTTTTCCTTGATGCGCTCTTTCACCAGGTTAATGATGATCTCGTCAGAAACCAAACCGCCCGCATCCATGATTTTTTTTGCTGCAACTCCAAGCGGGCTACCTGCTTTGACTGCGGCACGCAGCATGTCTCCGGTTGAGATTTGCGGAATACCGTATTTTTCCTTAATAAAGTTGGCTTGAGTACCTTTTCCTGCGCCGGGAGCGCCGAGTAAAATCAGTTTCATAGTTGTTCTTTCTGTAGTTAAGTTCAAAGGGTGCGCGTTGTTTATCAAGATGCGTTGCAGTTAATGCTTCGTAGTGACTCTCCTTATGGTTGATTACTTAATACGAGTTGCGTGTTTCAAAAATCTCACGTGCCAGGAGCAGGTCGGCTTCGGTGTCCACTCCGCTGGGCGGAGCATCCTGGGTGATGGTTACGCCAATTTTGTAACCATGCCAGAGCACACGAAGCTGCTCCAGTGACTCGATTTGCTCAATGGCTGCCGGAGCAAGCTGGCTGTATACGCGCAAAAAACTGGCGCGGTAGGCATAAATGCCGATGTGACGGAGCACGGGTATGTTTGCCGGGAGCTCCCCCCTTCCATCTTCCCCCCGGAGGGAGGAAGAGTCACCGTCTCGTCCTGTGGGCGAGGTTAAATGCTTGAATGCGTCGCGCGGATAAGGGATAGGGGCACGGCTGAAATACATTGCGTTGCCATCCTTATCCAGTACCGCTTTGACGATGTTGGGATTGCGCATCGCCGCTTCATCGTGGATGGGGTGACAGGCGGTAGCCATCGCGCATTCCGGATGGTCATGCAAATGCTGGGCGACGGCGCGTATCAGTTGCGGCGGGATCAGCGGTTCATCACCCTGTACATTGACCACAATCGTGTCATCAGCCCAGTTGCGTTGTGCCACCACCTCGGCGATGCGGTCAGTGCCGCTGGGGTGGTCGGCCTTGGTCATGCACGCCTTGAAGCCGTTTTCATGCATGGCGGCGATGATGGGCTGGTGGTCGGTCGCGATCCATATTTGTTGTGCGCCGCTTTGCGCTGCCTGCTCGGCGACACGCACTACCATGGGCTTGCCGCCTATCAATAGCATCGGTTTGCCAGGCAGACGAGTTGAACTGATACGTGCAGGAATAACGACGTGGAAAGCGAGCATTACATCTTCTCGAGTTCTTCCGGCGTAATTTTGCGTGCCTCATCGGCCAGCATCACCGGAATATCATCGTGTATGGCGAAGGCCAGGCGATCCGCTTTGCAGATGAGTTCCTGCTCGGTCTTGCGGTAAATCAAAGGCGATTTGCACAGCGGGCAAACCAGGATATCGAGTAATTTTGCATCCATATCAGGGGGAAATCTTCTTCAAAATAAGTTGGGTTAGGGCTGAGTCCAGGTGTGCCTCCACACGCAACACCCAGCATCTCTCGTCGGCGAAAGCAATGCATTTTACCGCATCTTTTTCTGTCATGAGTAAGGCATAGTCATCATTGTAAGCGAGATCGGCAGCAGTATATTGATGATGGTCAGGAAACGAGTGTGTTTTGGGTGTTAATCCCAGTTTATTCAGGTGCAGGAAGAAACGCTCAGGATGGCCAATTCCGGCAATGGCGTGTACGCATTGCCCTTGGAAATCGTCTGCTGTGGCGGTGATTGCCGGATTAAGCAAATTGTAAAAATGCATGCCTTCCAGTTTCATTAAAAACTCGTCTTGAATTGCCTTGCTGCCGCGCTGTACAACTGCTCCGCCATTTATGACGACTGCATCCACCCCGCGCAAACGTGATGTCGCTTCGCGCAAGGGACCTGCCGGAAGAAAAAAGCCATTGCCGAAGCGGCGCAAACCATCTACCACGACTATCTCCACATCGCGCTGCAGGCGGTAATGCTGCAGGCCGTCGTCGCTGAGTATGACATCGCACTCAGGGTGGGCCAGTAATAATGCACGTGCTGCGGCAGGACGGTCGCGTCCGACCCAGACCGGGCAAAGGAGACGCTGCGCCATCAATACGGGCTCATCTCCGACAGTTGCGGGGTCGCTGTTATCCATTACCTGTTGGGGTACGCTGCCGCTGCCGCCGAAACCTCGGCTGATAATGCCGGGGTGCCAGCCGTCTGCCAGGAGTTGTTCGGCCAGCCACAGGGTGAGGGGGGTCTTGCCGGTGCCGCCCACGGTAATGTTGCCCACAATAATGACAGGGACCGGCAGTTTGATGCTGGATAGAGCGCCGCAGCGGAAGAGCAGGCGGCGCGTGGCGACAATGAGGCGAAACAACAGGCTGAGCGGCAGCAACAGCAAATGCAAAGGAGTGATGCGGTACCAGTGCCATTGCAGTCCGTGTATGCCGGCTTGGCTCATCCTTACCGGTCTTGGCTTTGAGTGGTAAAGGTGATGCGGCCATAGCCGGCCAACCGTGCCGCTTCCATGATGTTGATCACAGACTGGTGGGGTGCCTTGGCATCGGCATTGATAATAATGGTAGGGTCGGTTTGACTTCCGGCCGCCTTGCGCAGCGCTTGCGACAGGCCATTCACACCATCGAATTTTGTGGGCTTGTTATTGATGGCGTAATGTTCGGTCGCATCGATTGCAACGTTAATCTGGTCCGCAGCGGCAGAAGATTGGCTGCCGCTTGCTTGCGGCAGATTGATTTGAAGTTCGGCATGCTTTGAATAGGTGGTGGTGACCAGCATGAAAATCAAAATTACCAGCAACACGTCTATCATTGCGATCAAATTGATTTCCGGCTCTTCACGGCTACGTCCGCGTTGAAAGTTCATGGTTTACTCCCGACGCTCGCCATGCACGATTTCCACCAGCTTGATGGCCTGCTGCTCCATTTCTATGGTCAGGCTGTCTACCTGGGCGCGGAAATGACGATAAAAGATCATGCTGGGTACCGCTACGATCAAGCCGAACGCGGTGTTGTACAAGGCCACCGAGATGCCATGCGCAAGGATCGCAGGTGAATTACCGACCGCGGTTTGCGAACCAAAAATTTCGATCATACCCACCACGGTACCAAACAATCCAAGTAAGGGACTGGTCGATGCGATAGTGCCCAAAGTATTGAGGAAACGTTCCAGATCATGTGTTGCGGCTCTTCCGGCTTCTTCAATGGCTTCCTTCATCACTGCCGGTGTGCTTTTTACATTCTTGAGACCGGCAGCAAATATACGTCCCAGAGGTGAGCCCGACTGCAAGCGTGACAACATTTCATCGTTCACCCCCTTCTGCTTGAGTTCCGTTATTACTTCACTGAGCAATGTCGCAGGTGCTATTGTTTTACTGCGCAAGTACATCAATCGTTCCACGATCAGTGCCACGGCTGTAATGGATGCGAAAATCAAGAACCAGATTGGCCAACCCGCAGCTTCGATAATAGTGAACACGCAAACTCCCCAGAATAAATAAGCAGCATAAATAAACAGAATTGATAAACCAGGCTGACTCCTGATCAAGAACACTCTCTTTTGATCAAGTACACTGGCTGAAATCCCAAAATCGAACTGTAACTTGTCAAACCCGTTTGAGCAAGAATTCTCCCGTGCTAATTCATATTGATGGGAAAATTAAAATTGCTGAAAACGTCTAAAAGTTATACACAAAAACTGTGGATAACTTTGTTGATAATATTTGTTGACTGCACTTAACTACCTATCTGATAAACCTTTTTTGTTCTTGCTTATTTTTTATACTGAAAATAAATGTATTTTAAAACAATAAGATGGGATATGCTCTGAGTGTTTATGGAGTTATGGAATAGCAAAGTGCCGTGGCTATTGGGATTGTGGATTATTGTGGCTTGTCAACAAATATTTTTAGTAAAATTTAGTTATTGTGAGACTGTTAGCATGACAATTGAGGTTACAGCTCGTGTGCAGAGCATCCCGGTATTAAAGCAATCTTTCCTCCAGGCTACGCAAGCGATGTTCAACATATTGAATTTCTTCCATATCCAATGGCATGACCATTTTCATCGCCATAAAAAATCCCTGAATTTGACCGAATAGCTGGCGATTTCCCTTGACGTCTGAACTATTGGTCATAATCTCCATCTTCAAATTGGAATACAGGTCTTCAAAAGTTTCAATCATCTCTTCTTTGTCTACCATTGAGTTCTCCAAATGAGTTTGAGTCAGTATACTTGCGTTAACTCCGAAGTATGGTGAGCATGACTAGCCATGTCAAATGCTCACATCGTTTGTTCGGCACTGCGTCGGCCTCAAATTTAATAACCCGCATGAATTCATGATAGACAAGAGTCGAGTATTAAGCGTACGCGAATTGAACTTCGCGGCGAAACAGTTGATAGAAAGCGGCCTGCCCTTGCTTTGGGTGCGTGGCGAAATTTCCAATTTTGTGTGTGCCGCATCAGGCCACTGGTATTTTTCGCTTAAGGATGAGCAGGCGCAGGTGCGTTGTGTCATGTTTCGCCACAAGAGCCAATTTCTGGACTGGCAGCCCAAGAGCGGCGCTCAGGTTGAAGTGCTTGCATTGCCCAGTTTGTATGAGGCGCGCGGCGAATTCCAGCTAACCCTGGAGCAAATGCGACCTGCGGGCATGGGGGCGTTGTATGAGGCTTTTGAGAAGCTGAAGAGAAAACTCGAAACCGAGGGATTATTTGACGAGTCACGCAAACGCGGATTGCCAGTTTTTCCTGTGCAAATTGGTATCGTCACCTCGCCGCAAGCCGCTGCACTGCGAGATGTGCTGACTACTTTGGCAAGGCGAATGCCTGGTTTACCTGTTGTGTTATATCCCACACCCGTTCAGGGTACGGGTTCAGCGCAGAAAATTGCCCAAGCCATTGAGCTTGCAAATAAGCGCAAGGAATGCGACGTCATCATACTGTGCCGCGGAGGTGGCAGCATTGAAGACCTGTGGGCATTTAATGAGGAAGTCGTGGCGCGGGCGATTGCAGCCAGCCATATTCCGCTTGTTTGCGGAGTAGGGCATGAGACCGATTTCACCATTGCCGATTTCGTTGCAGACCAGCGCGCAGCTACGCCAACTGCCGCCGCGCAAGCGGCATCACCTGAACGTCAGGAACTCAAGCAACGTTTACTGCAATTCGAACAGCGCGTGACGCGTGCATCAATGCGCCAATTAGAACGTGCGATGCAGCAGCTAGATTATTTACAGCGGCGCCTGATTCATCCGGCGCAACGCGCGCAACAGCAAATGCAACACCTGGGCCAGCTGCAACAACGCCTGCAGTCTGCACTGACCCATACCATGCAGAATCTAGAATGGCGCTGGCAGACATTACAACAGTGCTTGCACGCATCCCGTCTGGATATAACGCCGCTTTTCTATCGTCATGTTGAAACAGGCCGTCGCTTAAAAGAGGCGATGCAACGCACGCTTGAGCGATACGACATGCGTCTGGCTGTGGCGCATCAGCACTTGCAGCACCTTGATCCGCAACAGGTACTTGCACGTGGCTACAGCATGGTGCGCGATGAAAACGGGGCCGTGGTGGTTGATAGCGCGTCACTGGTTCAGGGTGATCGCCTGCATATTACTTTCGCACATGGTTGGGCAAAAGCCGAGCTGAAGGAAAAAGGTCGCGCTGGTTAATTGGGTTAAAATAGCTAATCTAAATTTTTTGCCATTCTCAGACTATCTGAATGAGACTATCTGAATGAAGCCTTTTTATAATAAGCTGACACCCTTCCAAGCCTCGGTAATTCTGGTTGTAGCAAGCAGTGTGTTGCGCCTGTTGGCAGCGCATTCGACAGAATTAAGTGTAGACGAGGCTCACTACGCTCTTTATGGTTTACATCTCGATTGGAGCTATTTTGACCATCCTTCGATGATAGGCTGGTTACAGGCAATCGTGCTGCAATTTTCAGACACCGATTTGGCCTTAAGGCTCATGCCGATACTCCTGTTTTCTACAGCGAGTCTGGTTTTATATCGGGTTGGCGTAAGGTTATTTCCACATGAATCGCCCTGGTTGGGTTTTGTTAGCGTCGCCATTTTTCAGTCAGGGCTGATGCTGCAATTGGTCGGTTTCGCCATGCTGCCCGATGGGCCATTGCTGTTTTTGGGCACTCTGTTAATACTTGCCATGCATGGCATATTTCTCGATGGACGTTTGCGCTACTGGTTATGGCTGGGATTGTTGCTTGGTCTTGCCGGACTCTCAAAATATACCGCGGTTTCCCTGATTATTTCCGTTTTACTTGCTCTGCATTTCAGCAAGCAATGGCATCACCTTGCAAAACCTGGCCCCTGGCTGGCTTTAATTGTTGGTCTGCTTATAATCCTGCCAGTTCTTTACTGGAATTATCGTCATGACTGGGTTTCCTTTCTTTATCAAATACATCATGGCACCGGAAATTTGAACTGGGAAGCAAGGAGATTTTTTATTTCCCAAGCCGGACAACTTCTGGTTTATGGTCCCGGTATTTATGTGTTCGGCATGATCGCTCTGATTTCTGGCCTGAGGGAGTTTATAAAGCCAGGCGAAAAGCGTGAGCTGGGTGTGATGCTCTGTTTGGCGCTGGCGTTACCACTGCTGTTACTCTTCGGCTGGAATTCGGGTTATGAAATGACGCTGCCGCATTGGACTTCGCTGGGTTGGATGGGATTGTCCCCCTTGGCAGCTCTGTGGATAATACGTAACTGGACACATCGCTGGGTCAGGGTGGCAGTCTACAGTTCTACTTTTTATTCAATATTGCTGATAGGTATTGTATTCAGTCAACTCATTACACCCTGGATTCCGTTCGCGGATAACAAAAATGCTTTGCGTGATATTTATGGTTGGAAACAGGCAGCCAAAAGGGCTGAAAATTTACGGGCTGAGTTTAATGACCCGGGTGCTAATGCTCCTAAGCTATTTACTGAAAACTGGACACTTGCCAGTCGCCTATCGTGGTATGCTAGGCCATCCCCAGTTCAGGTATTGGATACACGTTATAACCAATTTGATATTTGGTTCGGTTCACCACAAAATGGCGCACGCGGGGTGCTGCTAATGTGGCCGGATGAAAATGCAAAGCCTGAAACTGGCGGCAGAGGTCAGTTTGCTGAATGTTTGCTTCGAGACAAGTTGCCGATCATTGTTAACGGTAACTTGTCATCAACCTTTACTTTTTATGTATGCCATGATTATCTCAACTGACCCCGCTAACAAGGTTCTTCCAGCGACTGCTGCAGTCGGCCCCAATAGTGCATGGCGTTGGGGAGTTCCACTGTTTTCGATAATTTCTTTGTTTGTATTGCTTGTATTGGGCAATAACGTGTCCCTGTTTTATTCCTTAAACCATCTGATGTCTTATGCCAGTGATGGACTTTGGATACATCTTTCACTATTGGGTGACGGCCAGTTGGTCATTCTCTTCTTGCTTCCATTTTTGGGTCGTCGACCGGACATTGTTTGGCAATTTATACTCGCAGCTATCATTGCAGGGTTGGCGGTTTATGGATTGAAAGAGCTATTCTCTGCCGCGCGTCCCCCAGCCAGCTTGCTCGAAAGAAGCTTTCACCTGATTGGTCCCGCATTGCAAAGTAATTCATTTCCTTCGGGGCATACCACTACTGCGTTCGTGCTGGCTGGATTGTTATGTATGCAGCGGGTCAATGCTTTGATCAAAACTACTGTATTGATAATTGCAGTTTTTGTTGGACTATCCAGAATCGCAAATGGTGTTCATTGGCCTCAGGATGTACTCGGTGGAGCCCTGATCGGCTGGGCCGTCGCTATACTGGCTGTGTGGCTGGCACAATTATGGCGCGCTGGCCTCAATATAAGATTTCAACGTGTGAGTGCGTTGCTTGTCACAGTGCTTTCCATATGGGCAGTGTGGTCCCTGTGGAATAGCTACAACCAGGTGTATCCGGGAACGGATTTGATGAAAGCATTGCTTCTGTTCATCTGTTTTTCCATATCGGTACCTGGACAGCTTCGCTTGTTTAATTTAAAGCGGTGATATCTGGATGATCGGGGTTGTTGTAGAAAAAGTTTATGTTGTTTTTGCGTTACAATAAATTCGTGCCATTTGCCCATATTATTTCTGAGAGTCTGCTAGATGCCGAAATTAGCCCTTAAAATTGACGTAAATACCTATCGTGGAACTCGAGTCGGAGTGCCCCGCCTTGTAGAAGCTTTGCTGCAGCATCAGGTGCAAGCCAGTTTTTTATTTACTCTGGGCAAGGATAGGACGGGGCGCGCCATCAATCGGTTATTCAGCCCGGGATTTTTGATTAGGGCATCCAGATTGTCCGAGTGGGGTCATTACGGTATAAAAACTTTGTTGTACGGCACCTTGTTGCCCGCACCGGACATCGGTCGTAAATGTGCGGATATCATGCGCTCTGTACGGGATGCGGGATTTGAAGTGGGGATTCATTGCTTTGACCATAACAAATGGCAAGAACAAGTTGTAGGCAAAGATATGGAATGGACTAAACGAGAAATGCAGCGGGCAGTCGACCGTTTTATTGATATATTTGGCATCGCTTCCAAATCTTTTGCTGCTGCGGGTTGGCAATTAAACCGCCATGCCTTGCGATTGAATCAACATTTCGGGTTCAACTACACCTCGGATACGAGGGGGGCTCATCCATACATCCCAACCTGGAACGCCGAGATTATTGCCTGCCCGCAACTTCCGACCACTCTTCCAACTCTGGACGAACTGATTAGCCGCGAAGGCATTACCATTGACAATGTTGTGCAGCACTTGTTGCAGTTAACAAAAAATCCACCGCCCAATGGTCATGTTTTTACCCTGCGGGCAGAGTTTGAAGGTGGGAAATGGTTGCCAATATTTGAGCAGTTGCTGGATGGCTGGAAGTCACAGGGCTATGATGTTGTTTCGCTAAGGTTATACGCAGAGGGATTGCCCGCTAATTTACCGCGTCATGAAATCGCCATGCAGTCCGTGGAAGGCAGTATCGGCACACAGGCGGTACAGGTATAACTCAGCTTGATTCAAGAGCTCGGAGAAGCAGCCGATAATCTGATAACACTTACAGCTTGGGAGTAATAATGCAACAGGAAGCAAAGGACTTGCAAGGCTGGGCAGCATTTCTCGGTACTGTTCAAATACCGGTTCTCAAGCAAACTGTGCGTGATTTGCAAGCCTTGCGTGAAGAAGGTGATAAGGCCAGCCCGCACACGATTGCGAATATTATTGCCCGCGATCCTTTAATGACCGCATTGTTGTTGAGATATTTGCAATCGCATAAACGTAGCAGTCAAACGAATGAAGTCCTGGAAGTTGAGCAGGCTCTGCTGATGCTGGGCATAGAGCCATTCTTCAAACATGTAGTTGCAAAAGTATCTGTCGAGGAAATGTTGGGTACACAAGTTCCTGCCCTGGTAGCGACCTTGCGTGTAGTTCATCGCTCACATCGTGCGTCGTCATATGCGTTTGACTGGGCGGTTCGACTGCGCGACATGCATTTCGAAGAGGTGCGTATAGCGGCATTATTGCGTGATTTGACCGAAATATTGATGTGGTGTTTTGCTCCGGCAGAGATGCTTAAAATAAAAGCCTTGCAGGAGCAGGACAAATCCATGCGCAGTGGCGCTGCGCAGGAACAAGTGCTGGGCTTCAGGCTGGTCGCGCTGCAAAAGGAGCTGGTGAAGGAGTGGAAGCTGCCTGCCTTGCTGCTTAATCTGATCAATGCCGACAATAACAGGCAAGCGCGTGTGCTAAATGTTGTATTGGCAGACAGGTTGGCGCGTCATTCTTCCCATGGCTGGGATGATGCCGCACTACCCGATGACTATAAGGACATCGCGGCGTTGCTCAATATGAAAGCGGAAGAAGTGATGGAGATAGTGGGCGCTGAAATCCAGATTTGACGCAACTGATTTTTAGCGCAAATCACCAGCCAGCGAGACGCGCTTTTCTTCCGGCAATTCTGCCTCAAGATGATAAACGGGATGGTCGATACCTAACTTGACTGTCGCCCCCTTTTTAGCTGCCGTCACCATCTCCGGTGTCAGTTCAAAGCGCATGAAGTGAACAGCCGATGTTTTATCAGGCTCGCTGCGATCCAGATCTTCATTGGCAATCGCAAATACCTTGTCGAATTTTCCAACCTTAACCCAGACTGTATCTTCAATACCGGTGAGTTTGGATAATGCTTTTTTACGCTCTGCCACATCATCGTACTCAACCATAAAAGTGGCTTTCCAGTTGCTACCGTCTGGAATGAGTGGATTGTAGACATCCAGTTCATCCTGTATCGCATCCGCCTCAAAGATACGTTCAAGCCGCAGCATTTCCTGAACCTGATATTGCATGGTGAGCGCATCTTCAAAATATAGTGCAGCGTGATCACCTATTTGAATTCTGCGATTCTTTTTATGTGCTATTACTTTGGCACGATAGTCAGTCTTGATCGCCGAGTATTTTTCCAGACTAAAGAGGTCTTCACGTGTAAGGGTCATGTTGTTTCCTTTTTTCTCGTTAATATCTATACGTTAAATACCATACGCCTTACGTATCAGCGAGATCGGATGTTCAGGTGCGCGGCCATCCTTGAGTGCATTTTCAATATGGTGCCCGGCCATCGCGCAGTCGCTTCCGTAGTGCGCGGCTTCTGCATTCTTAACCCGCTCGGCAACCGGTTTGACGATTTTCATGGACGCAGCATGAAACTCTTTCTTCACGGCATACGTACCATCGTGGCCGGAGCAGCGCTCGATAATCTCCACTTCGGTATCAGGTATCAACGTCAGCATCTCTCGCGTTTTTTGGCCGATGTTCTGCACTCGTTGATGACAGGATGCGTGATAGGCAACTTTGCCAAGCGGATTTTTAAAATCCATTTTTAGTTTCCCTTCTTTGTGCCGCAACACCAGGTACTCAAACGGATCGAAGAAAGCTTCCTTAACTTTTTGCACGTCGGCATCATGCGGGAACATCAGGGGCAATTCCTGTTTGAACATCAGCACGCAGGAGGGAACCAGTCCTGTGAGGTCCCAGCCTTCGTCAACCAGCTTTGCAAGTACAGGAATATTGAATTCCTTCGCTTCTTTCACCGCTTCCAGATTGCCCAGTTCCAGCTTGGGCATGCCGCAGCAACGTTCCTTTTGCGCGATGGTGACAGGAATACCGTTGTGCTCGTATACCGCGACAAAATCTTCACCTGGCCCCGGCTCGTTACGGTTGGTATAGCAGGTGGCAAACAGCGCGATTTTTCCCTTGGTGCGCCCGGCTGGCACAGCCTCGGCAATGCTTTCATGTCCGGCCAGGCGTTTGCGCAGCGTGTTGCTTTGATATTCGGGCAGCTTTGCATCGGCATGCACACCCAGCACCATTTCTAGCGCCTTGCGCGCGGGGCCGAATTTATTCGCCGCATTCACCACCTGTGCAATCACCGGAATACCGGCCAGGTTACCGACTGTATCGGTGCTGGTGAGAATACGGTCGCGCGTTTTGATATCGCCGTTCTTGAATTTGTATGACTTGGCGCGCAGCATCAGATGCGGGAAATCCAGATTCCATTCATGCGGTGGGGTATATGGACACTTGGTCATAAAACACAAGTCGCACAGATAACAGTGATCCACCACTTTCATGTAGTCTGCTTTGGGTATGCCATCCACTTCCATCGTGGGAGACTCATCCACCAGATCAAACAGGGTAGGGAACGATTCGCACAGGCTTACACAGCGGCGGCAACCGTGGCAGATATCAAACACACGTTCCATTTCATCGAACAACGATTTCTCGTTATAAAAATCCGGATTAAGCCAATCCAGAGGATGGCGGGTAGGTGCTTGCAGATTACCTTCACGACTAGCAGTTGCCATAGCGTTGCCTCCTGTACAAATTTATTTTGCAGAATATCAACCTTGCATTATTCAAGGCTGGAGAAATTTTATGGCTGACTATTCAAGCCTAAGAGAGTTAAAAGCACTTCAAGTACGCGGCAATTACATCATTCTTTTGCCGCGTACCAGTGCTGTGATGCTTTGCTATTACGCTACAAACTCGTTCAACGCTTTGGTGTAACGGTTAGCGTGTGAACGTTCGGCCTTTGCCAATGTTTCAAACCAGTTGGCAATTTCTTCAAAGCCTTCGGTGCGCGCTGTTTTGGCCATGCCAGGATACATATCAGTGTATTCATGGGTTTCGCCTGCTACTGATGTTTTCAAATTGTCGCCAGTTGAGCCGAAAGGCATGCCGGTAGCCGGATCGCCGCACTGCTCAAGGAACTCAAGGTGACCGTGGGCGTGTCCAGTCTCGCCTTCAGCTGTAGAACGGAACAATGCTGCCACATCGTTGTAACCTTCCACGTCCGCTTTAGCAGCGAAATAGAGATAGCGACGGTTGGCTTGAGATTCGCCTGAAAAAGCATCTTTGAGATGTTGTTCGGTTTTGCTGCCTTTTAATTTCATGATGTTGTCCTCCAGCGTGAGTAAAAAAACAAAGGTGGTTGTACGACCACGTTCGAAGTATAGGCTTTATGTTTGATTGATAAAAGATGATTTTTTCAATCAGCCTGATCTATTTTGTCAATAGTAATTGTCAATGTTCAACGATGCTTATAAATAACCGGATTCCACTTTCACATTGTATAAAACTTGAGTTGTGTATGACATTTCATCAAAAACATCAAAGGTGAAGTGGCATAGTATTTGCCTTTATACTTCCAGCAAATTTCACTGCAAGACCTTTGAAAGTTATTCTCAGAGATCAAACAAGCTCGAAGCGATCAAGATCCATAACCTTGCACCAAGCAGCCACAAAGTCACGCACGAAGGTCTGCTGCGAATCACTGCAGGCATAGACTTCCGCGAGTGCCCGGAGCTGGGAATTGGAACCGAAGATCAGATCAACGATGGTGCCTGTCCACTTGAGCTTGCCCGTCGCCCGATCGCTACCTTCCAGCACGCCTTCGGATGTGGCGGACTTCTGCCACTTCGTGTTCATGTCGAGAAGATTCACGAAGAAATCATTGCTCAATGTTTCAGGCCGCCTGGTGAACACACCGTGGTTGGACTGTCCAACGTTTGCATTAAGTACACGCAGACCACCGACCAGAACCGTCATCTCAGGAGCCGTCAGCGTCATCAATTGTGCTTTGTCCACCAACAGCTCTGCAGCCGAGGCCTCAAGTCCCTTGTGCACGTAGTTGCGGAACCCGTCTGCAGATGGCTCCATAACGGTAAATGCGTCCACATCGGTCTGCTCCTGTGACGCATCCATACGACCCGGGGTGAAGGGAACCGTCACATCTTGTCCGGCCTTCTTCGCGGCTGCCTCAACGGCTGCACAGCCACCCAGAACGATGAGGTCGGCAAGTGAAACTTGCTTGCTTCCGGACTGTGCCTTGTTGAATGCGCTCTGGATGCCCTCCAGCGTCTTGAGCACCTTCGCCAGTTTCCCAGGCTGATTGGCTCCCCAATTCTTTTGCGGTGCCAGACGAATACGGCTGCCATTCGCACCGCCGCGCATGTCGGAGCCACGGAACGTGGAAGCCGATGCCCATGCGGTTGAAACCAGTTCCGCGACAGACAGACCCGAGGCAAGGATCTTGCCCTTGAGGGTAGCGATGTCCTGCTCATCTATCAATGCATGATTGACTGCAGGGATAGGGTCTTGCCAGATGAGTTCTTCCGCCGGAACCTCAGCGCCGAGATAGCGTGTGCGTGGCCCCATATCGCGGTGGGTCAGCTTGAACCAGGCCCGGGCGAACACGTCCGCGAACTGATCCGGATTCTCATGGAAGCGTCGTGAAATTTTTTCATAAGCAGGGTCAAAGCGTAACGCGAGATCAGTGGTCAGCATGGCCGGCGTATTACGCTTGGTCTTATCATGGGCATCCGGCACTGTACCGGCCCCCGCGCCACCCTTTGGTATCCATTGGTGCGCGCCGGCCGGGCTCTTGGTCAGCTCCCAGTCGTAACCGAACAGGTTCCAAAAAAAGTTATTGCTCCATTTTGTTGGCGTAGTCGTCCAGGTAACCTCAAGACCACTGGAGATAGTGTCACCACCATTGCCTGTGCCAAAGCTGCTCTTCCAGCCCAGACCCTGCTCATCTATACCGGCCGCTTCAGGCTCGGGTCCCACCAGCGCCGCATCTCCGGCGCCGTGTGTTTTGCCAAAGGTGTGGCCACCAGCGATAAGCGCCACTGTCTCTTCGTCGTTCATCGCCATGCGGGCGAAGGTCTCGCGAATATCCTTCGCAGCAGCAAGCGGATCCGGGTTGCCGTTCGGACCTTCCGGGTTCACGTAGATCAGGCCCATTTGCACCGCGGCGAGCGGATTCTCAAGCTGTCGACCGTCACCGTGACGCTTGTCATCCAGCCATTTGGCCTCAGCGCCCCAGTAAATGTCCTCTTGTGGTTCCCATATATCTTCACGTCCACCGGCGAAGCCAAAGGTCTTGAAGCCCATCGATTCCAGAGCGACGTTGCCGGTAAGGATGATCAGGTCGGCCCAGGAAATTTTGCGGCCGTACTTCTGCTTGATCGGCCAGATCAGGCGGCGCGCTTTATCGAGGTTGACGTTGTCAGGCCAGCTGTTGAGGGGAGCAAAACGCTGATTGCCATGCCCTGCGCCGCCGCGACCATCCTTGGTGCGGTAAGTGCCGGCGCTGTGCCATGCCATGCGCACAAACAAAGGTCCGTAGTGGCCAAAGTCCGCCGGCCACCAATCCTGCGAGTTGGTCATCAGCGCCACGAGGTCCTTCTTGACGGCCTTCAGATCCAGGCTTTTGAATTCTTCGGCATAGTTGAATTTTTCGCCCATGGGGTCGGAAAGTGAAGAGTGCTGGTGCAGGATGTTCAGCTTCAGCTGATTGGGCCACCAGTTTGAGTTCGATTGGGGGCCGACGATTGTACTTGTGCGGGCATTGTTCGAGAATGGGCACTTTTCTTCAGTTGACATGATAATCTCCTTAATCGTTGTTAATAATAGTTACATAGTCAGCAAAGTAAAACCGGTTTGAACTTACAAATCCTAAAATGAACTCTCGGGCAAAGAACACTGGGAATTGCGGTCAACCTTTACTTGTGCCTTTCATCATCAGCCTCTAACATGCACGGCTTGATATTGGGGGGAACGAATGCTGATATAGCAAATGTCAATCACTGTCAGGCCAATAATAGTCCTGTTAGTCGATCGACAGTAGTGGTTTGTTTAGATGATTCCGATTGATACTGTCAATTGTGAATCGAAGATCCAAGCATGAGGGGGAGTCATAAAGCGTTGATATTAGGTTGTGGGTTAACCCAGGAAAAATGAGTTAAACGTTGTTGCAGAAGTAAACGCAGAAAGAGCAGTCTACGGTATCGCCACAGTATGAGGAGGTAAAGACTCTTTAAGCGTTTTGGCAAGTTGCTCCATGGTGGCGGCCATGGGTGAGCGTTTGCGCCAGACCAGTCCAATTGTACGGGATGCGCCGGGGTCAGCCAGACGGCGTAACGCAACCTGGGTGATGGCCGTTGTGCCGCCGCTGGCAAGCACCGGGATCAAGGTGACACCTAGCCCCATACCTACCATCTGGCGCAAGGTTTCGAGGCTGGTGGCGCTGATCTCTTCATTTTGCATGCCATCCAGGTGACACGCTTCCAAAGCATGATCGCGCAGGCAATGGCCTTCTTCCAGTAACAGCAGCCCGGCTTTGGCCAGTTCCTTGATCTTGATGGTGGTGTTGCTGGCCAGCTTGTGTTTGGCAGGCACAGCAGCGAGAAAAGGTTCCTTGAATAACGGCACTACGTCGAGATTGGCATCATCAACGGGCAAGGCCAGCAAACCAGCATCGAGCTTGCCATCAGCAAGATGGGACAACACGTGTGGTGTCATTTCTTCTCGCAACAGTAAACGCAGCTTCGGGTAGGTGCGGTGTAGTTGCTTGAGCACATGGGGCAAATAATAGGGGCCTAGGGTAGGGATGACGCCTAGGTTGACTGTGCGCTCCATAGGGTCATCGGTCTGGCGGGCCAGCTCGCGGATACGATTGGCTTCATCCAGAATCAGGCGGGCAGAAGCGACAATTTCACGCCCGACTGCAGTCAGGGTAACTTGTTTCAGCGAGCGATCAAACAGCATCACGCCAAGAAAATCTTCAAGTTTTTTTATTTGCGTGGAGAGGGTGGACTGGCTGATAAAGCAAGTTTCGGCTGCCTTGCCGAAATGGCCGGTATCGGCCAGTGCCACGATGTAGCGTAATTCTTGTAGCGTCATGACGTTGTTGTAACTGAATATAAATATACTTTCCAGATTCGCAAAGCAGCCAGGCTGCACGGCGTCAAATGTGCCAAGACTGACTTCCTCTCAATTTTCAATGCAGAGGAGAAATCCGCCAGAATATTACGGCAGTTGCTATCGATTTCGCAAAGGAAATTATCACCGTGTGTGCTCAAATATTTCATACTATCCACGCGGCGTCTTGATAAACAACTTCATCGTCAAGCATGACTGATTCGGTGATGGCAAAGACATCCACATGATATTTTGTGTCCTTGCGTTTGAAATTTGGCTTGTTGTAAATACCGTGTTTGGCACCGAGTGACAGGTGTATGCCGCACATGCGCTCGTAAGTGCCGATATCATTAACCATGCGCTCGCGCGTAAAGGCGCGGTTCATGCCAAAACCGAGCTCGCGCATCCATACTTCACCCTCAACTTCTCGGATATTGGCGAGCACCTGGTCGAATTCCGGCGTGGAATCTATCGTGTCAGTTACACGCCCCTTGTTGATAACCAGCGTGATGGGTTTTTCGGGGCGGTTGACCATGAATGAGGTATCGCCGAATACAAAAATGCGCACACGCCCGTTCACCGCTTCAAGATCCTGCGCTTCTGTGAAAACCTCGCCTATGGGAAATTGACCGCCGACGTTTCTCATGTCCTTGTAATCCCCCACGTTCAGCTTTGCGGATTCAAAAGGGCAAGCGAACACCAGCCGCTCACCACCGCTGTCAACCACACCGCTCTGTGCGCGGTCGATGCGTTGCTTCAGCGCATAACCCACACCGCGGTAGTAAGCCGGTTCATAGGCCAGTGAGGCGATATAGTCTATGGCCTGCGCCCCTGGCATGCGCGAAAGATGCAGGTGTTCAATCACCTTGAGGGAGCGCTTGAACAATTCAACACGTATGCGAAATGCTTCAAGGCGGAAGCTGGTTGACTGTACCAGTACCACCAGATCGGCAGCCGCCAGCGGCTTGAATGCTGCGAGTACTGCTTCAGGGGTGACTGCATCAAAGTCGATGAATTGGGCAGAAGGCAGGCAATGCCGGTACGCCGCAGTCAGGGCAATGGCGAGCGGGCATTGCGTGTCAAACACAACCACTGCGGCCTGCGGTTCGGTGTACTCAATCGCAAGTGCAAGAATGTCGCCCACATTCTTTTTGGCGGTAGCCAGCGTCTCATTGGATATGGCGCTGTAATTTATGCGGGAGGGCTCTTCGTTGGTCATAGCTGATCTTTTCTGAGTACCGTGACTCTGGGTGATGCATCATTCAAGATTTCAAAGCCGTATCGCTGGCTAATAAATGAGATCGTCTTTGCGTGGTAAAAACTGACATGGGTAATATCTTTGGCATAGTGCCATTCTGCAAATCCTTCCGCCGACAGCCAGGGTTCCGTCATGATAGTCAAAATTCCGCCCGGAAGCAGCAGCTCACTGATACGCTGAAATTCTTGAGCGGGATGGAAAAAATGTTCAATGACCTCGGTGGAAAAAATAAAATTGTAGTGATTTTCAGTAAGGTTTGGGAAAAAATAAGGATCGTAATTTTCACAATGCAGACCATGTGCAGACAGTAATCCGCTAAGCGTTGGTGTTGGCCCGCAGCCAAAATCCAGACCGCGCATTTTGGGGTTTAAATAAGGTAGCGCAGGGGTGATGGCCTGATTCAAAAAACGCACATACCCAGCATCCTGGGGCCCGTTCTGGTGTGCCTTGTAGCGCTCTTCTTCGGTGAAACTGTCAGGAAGAAATTCCTGTTCCATGAAAATCAGTTGGCAGTTTGGGCATAATAAATAGCCGCGGCCTTTGGGGCCAACAATATTCGTGTATGACCCAGCGCTTTTACAAAGAGGGCAAATGTGAGCGTTAGCGCTCATGTCAATTTCAGCCATTGATTCGTTCGCGAACTTTAGCCAGCACCTGCTTGCTTAAATCCGTTGCAAGGCAATCGAACTCAATGTTGTCTGGCATGCCGCGCAGCCAGGTGAGCTGGCGTTTGGCGAGCTGGCGAGTGGCGGCAATGCCCTGTTCGAGCAAAGCGGTTTTGTCGATATCACCCACGTGGTATTGCCATGCCTGGCGGTAGCCTACGCAGCGCATGGAAGCCATGTCGCTATGCAGCACATATTTTCTTTGCAGATCGTTCAATTCATCGAGCAAGCCCTGCTTAAGCATGTCGGCAAAGCGGTTGGCAATGCGTTCGTGCAGTTGCTTGCGGTCGGATGGAATCAGGGCGAGCGGGATGAGGTTGTAGGGCAACTGGTATTCTTCCTGCAATGCAAGCAGAGCAGACATGGGCTGACCGCTAACCCGGAAAATTTCCAGTGCACGCTGGATGCGCTGAGCGTCATTCGGTTTCAGGCGAGCGGCAGTCTCGGGATCTATCTTGGCCAACTCCTCGTGCATCCGTGGCCAGCCCATGTGTGCCGCCTGTGCTTCAATCTCGGCGCGCACATCTATATCGGCTTGCGGCAGATCGCTCAGGCCAAAGCGCAGTGCGCGAAAATACAGCATGGTGCCGCCCACCAGCAAAGGAATTTTGCCGCGTGCGGTGATGTCTTGCATCAGCCGCAAAGCATCACTGCGAAAGGCCGCGGCTGAGTACACCTCGGTAGGAGCTATGAAGTCGATCAGGTGATGAGGTGCTGTGGCAAGCGTGGCGGCATCGGGCTTGGCTGTGCCGATGTTCATATCGCGATACACCAGCGCAGAATCGACGCTGATCAGTTCAACAGGCAGATGTTGCGCGAGCTCGACCGCGACTGCGGTTTTGCCGCTGGCGGTGGGGCCCATCAGGAAAATAGCAGGAGGAAAATCTGACATTATTTGCCGCGCATGAACATTTTGTCCAAATCTGATATCGTCATCTGAAACCAGGTGGGCCGTCCGTGGTTGCACTGGCCCGAGCGTTCGGTATTTTCCATTTCGCGCAAAATATGGTTCATCTCGGTCAGTGTCAGGGCTTGATTCGCACGTACGGCGGAGTGACAGGCCAGGGTCCCGAGCAGTACATTACGCCGTTCGGTCAAGGCGCGCGTTGCACCGTATTCGCGTAACTCGTGCAGCACGTCGCGGGCAGCCGCTTCGGCGTGGGATTGTTTGAGCATGGCGGGCATGGCACGTACAGCCAGGGTGGTGGGCGAGAGCGGGGCGATGTCAAAGCCCAGGGTATGCAGTGCTGCGCGCTCTTCCTCGGCAGTGGCAACGTCCAGGGTGCCAGCCTGAAAAGTCACCGGAATTAACAAAGGCTGGTTGGGGATCTGTTGTCCATCAAGGGCAATCTTCAGTTTTTCATACACGATGCGTTCGTGTGCTGCATGCATATCGACCACCACCATGCCCTGCTGGTTTTGCGCCAGGATATAAATTCCCGCCAGTTGCGCCAGTGCAAATCCAAGCGGCGGGATGCCGTCAGAATTGGTGAGTGGTGAGTGGTGAGTGGTCAGTGGCGGGTTAATCGGTCCTCGATCCTCAATCCTCGTTCCAGGTCCAAACAGCGTTTCATAGAATGCCAGGGGTTGGGCAGCCATGTGCAGCGGCATCGGCTGTTGCATGGCCATGCCCTGCCCACTACCTGACCAGGAGCTGCTGCTCATACCTGACGATGCGCTGTCGGGAGATGCCTCGGCCAGCGCTGCATTCATTGTGGAAATGGGCCCGCTGAGTGCCTGCTGCAGGGCATGGAATATAAACTGGTGCATCGCCTGGCTTTCGCGGAAGCGCACTTCGCTTTTTGCCGGATGCACATTCACATCCACCAGCTCTGGTGGTATGTCGAGAAACAGTACAAAGGCGGGATGGCGCTGGTGATGCAAAATATCCTGGTAGGCCTGGCGGATCGCATGGGCCACCACTTTGTCGCGTATGAAACGGCCGTTGAGGAAAAAATACTGGCTGTCGCGCGTCGCCTTGGAGTAGGCGGGCTGGGTCACCGTTCCATACAGATGTAGTCCAGCGGCCTGGCGTTCAATCTGCACCGCATTCAGCGCGAACTCCTTGCCGAGTATCGAAGTGATACGTTGTTGCAGGGCTTCAGTAGCAGGCAGGTCACTAGCAGGTAGTTGCCATACCACACGTGCATTGTGCTGCAGGCTGAACGCCACATCGGGTCGCGACAATGCGACGCGCTTGAAGGTTTCCTCGCAATAGGCGAATTCGGTGGATTCGGATTTCAGGAATTTGCGTCTTGCGGGCGTATTAAAATACAGCTCGCGCATTTCCACGCTGGTACCCAGCGCGTGTGCGGCGGGCAGTGCATCGCTGAGTGTACCGTCTACTGCTTCTATTTTCCACGCATGTTCAACCTCTGCATTGCGGCTAATCAGCGCAACATGGGCAACTGCCGCCATGCTTGCCAGCGCCTCGCCGCGAAAGCCCATGCTGGCCACACGCTGCAGGTCATCGAGGGAGGTGATCTTGCTGGTGGCATGGCGCATCAGCGCCAGCGGCAGTTGCTGTGGCGCGATACCACCGCCATTGTCGCGCACGCGCAGCAACTTCACCCCGCCTGCTTCCAGCTGCACCACAATTTCGGTCGCACCTGCATCCAGGCTGTTCTCCATCAATTCCTTGAGCGCGGAAGCCGGGCGTTCAATCACCTCGCCAGCAGCTATCTGGTTGATGAGCAGGTCGGGCAGTAATTTGATAACAGGACTGATAAAAGACATTATGAAGACGGAGTAGATAAATACGCGTCATTATATAACGGGTAACTTGATCAAGTTACGGCTAAGGCAGATCGGTATTTCAAACGAGAACACGGGGTTGCTCAGAAAAAAATGAGGTCACCTGTGGAAAAATTTAGACCAGTGTGACGCTTATGGTTTTGATGCTGTTTAATTAAACTGTAATTTCACGCGAAGTTATCTTGTAACGAAAGTTATCAGGATCGAGGCTTTCGAAGCGACCGGTCGCATTCTCACCTTGCGGGTACATCAGGAAGGGGATGCTGGGACCTGTGGATCCGGGCAAGTTGAGATCGTGAGCGAAATTGTATGCCAGCCAGTTCATCTCCCAAGCTCCGAAGAGTTTTTTTCGTATTGCCACCACTGTTTCATCCTTGAGTGTGAGTCCGGGTTTTTCCTCAAGTACAACCTTGCGCACATCGGCCGGGTCTACAGCCACCCAACCAAAACCTGAAAGCCATACTTCAGCTCTGCAATGTTGGGCCTTGCTAATATCGCCACTTTTGCCCAGGCTCTTGTAGCCAAATCTGGAATCGGCTACCCGTATCCCATAAACGTCACGAGCCGGCAGGCCGACGGAACGGGCCATACCCACATACAATGAATTTAAATCTGCGCATTTACCTGTAAGATCACCAGTTTCCAGCATCCCGAGAATATTGCCGGTGCCGCATCCACGCGTTTTCGGATTGCGCGCGGTGTTTGCTACTATCCAGTCGTAGATAGCACGGGCTTTCTCAAGATCGGTATTGGCTCCCTGGATGACACTCAATGCGGTCTTGTGCACAATTCCATCAGTGGGCAGCATTGCAGTCGGGCGCGTATAAAGACTCGCCGTAGCTTTGCCTAGTGGTGCGACCTTGCCAGGTTGGATCAGGTCTATGGCGCGGTCGCGCGTAGCAACTCGGCTGGTTACTTCGATGACGGGTTTGTCTGCGCCGGCCTTCCAGTTTGCCACCAGCATCAGCGCGCCGTAGGTTTCATTCTTTTCCACCTGAATGTTGTCTGCATTGCCTTGCCACAGATTGCCCATGGTCTTGATCCATGCCGCATCCTCCACCGATGGAAGCGGCAGCCATACACACGCGTTACTGTTGTTATCGGACAATTCAATGCGGGTAGTCACGTCGAAAACACGCCAACCTTTGGTGGCTACCGGTTCGACGTTGCCGTCTACAGCCATTGCAATACGCGATCCAGACAAGGCCGTTGCGGCCAGCAGGGAAGTCGTTTTCAAAAAACTGCGTCGATCCATAATAAACTCCGAATTTATAATACGATCAGTTGCAACTGTAGCTTCACTTGTTTGTGCGAGGTCAGGATCTTAGCTTACAGGAGGATTATACCCTTCGTCAGAATATACAACTGGCCGTTTATATTACCGTTTTCGCGCATGGATATTCACAGCCTAGCCCGCGCAGCAGGATAGTTGATTCACGTCTCTGGTGAATGTCTGAGAGCACAACTTCAAACCCTCAACCATCGTCAGATAAGGAAATAATTGGCTTGCAAGTTCCTCCACCGTCATACGGTTACGGATTGCCAGTGCAGCGCTTTGAATGATTTCGCCGCCTTCGGCTGCCAATATATGGGCACCCAACAGTCGACCCGAATCTTTTTCCGTTACCAGCTTGATAAATCCGCGTGTATCGAAATTAGCCAGTGCACGCGGCACATTCTCAAGACTGAGGATACGGCTGCTGGTAGTGATGCCCTGTTTTTCTGCCTGTGCTTCTGTGAGGCCTACGGTCGCCGCTTGAGGGTCAGTGAACACAACCGCAGGCACGATGGAAATATCCAGCGATGCATCGCCACCCGTCATGTTGACTGCCGCACGGGTTCCTGCAGCCGCTGCAACATAAACAAACTGTGGCGCATTGGTGCAATCACCTGCCGCAAAAATATCCGCTGCTGAAGTACGCAGGTGATCGTCCACGATAACTGCGCCGTTGTCGTCTGTTTTAATGCCCGCACGGGATAGCCCCATACCGGACGTATTCGGGTTGCGACCTGTGGCGATCAGCAGGCGATCGCCGCTAATGATTTCCGCAGAGGTATTAAGCTCAAACAGCTTGCCATCGAAGCGCACAGCTTTTATCTGGGTCTGAGTGAGAACGCGCATACCTTCTTCTTCCAGTACAGCCATGAGGCCTGCACCGATGGCCGGGTCTTCCCTGGAGAGCAAGGTGCTGCGCGCAATCAGCGTAACCCGGCTGCCCAGGCGCAAGTAGGCCTGGGCTAGTTCCAAGGCGACCACCGAACCGCCATACACAATCAAATGTAGTGGTAGTGTTTCCGAGATCAGCGCCTCGGTTGATGTCCAGTAGGGTGTGCCAAGCAAGCCAGGTATCGCGGGGATCTGCGGTGAGCGGCCGGTAGCTATCAACACACGATCAGGCTGGATGCGTGTTTCTTTTCCATCCACATCTTTAACCACCAGTGTCCTCGCATCTTCGAATCGGGCAAATCCGCGCATCAGGCTGATGCCGGGGTTAGTGTCCAGGATGCTTTCGTATTTCGCATGGCGCAGTTCTTCCACACGCGCTTGTTGTTGTGCGACCAGAGCTTTGCGATCTACCACAGGCTTTTGTTTTGCCAAACCCGGAAAAGGGTGATGTGATTGCAGGTGTGCCACATGTGCGGCACGTATCATGATCTTTGATGGTACACAGCCGACATTGACGCATGTTCCACCGACAATGCCCGCCTCAATCACGGTGACGCTGGCACCTTCCTCAGCCGAACGGATGGCTGCGGCAAATGCTGCCGAGCCAGTACCAATGATAGCAATTGTAAGTCCGGAGACGGATTGTGTTTCCTTGGTGCCAGCCAGCTCCGCGGCATAACCCCTGGCGCGAATAGCAGCGAGCATGGATGATGTAGATACATTTTTTTCCGCCTCAATCGCGACAGAGCCAGCAGAACAGGATGCCTTGGCACTGCTTACGCCGGTCACCGCTAAAAGTGCCTGTTGAACTGATACTTCGCAGTGGTCACAAGTCATGCCTGTAATGTCAAGCGTGATGGTCATGTTCATTATCCTTGTTTATAATTTGCGTATGGTTTGCCGGGTTACTTTTGTGGCACCTCGCATATGCCGTCATTACAACGGAGGTTCGCGGGCGAATACAGATCCCATATCGAAGTTGCCATCATCATGGCTATGCCTGCATAAAGCAAATAGGTGCTCCACTCGTATTCCCAAAGCGGAAACATGGTTGCCAGCACCATCGATGGTCCGATTATGCCCAGTATTACACGCTTGTATTGACGGTGACTGAACCAGCCCAGCAGGTTGGCAAGCAGGGCAACTGCCGCAAATACAGGTAACAGCGTGTTAACGAACACGCCTTCCCACTGCCCCAAAAATCCCAAGCCGACAGCAGTACCCAGGCTGGCTATAGCCGGAAAGCAGGCGGCACAGCCCATTGCCGACACCAGAGTGCCAAGGACGCCAGCCTTGTCACCCAAACGTGATAAAAAATTCATTATTCTTTGCATCTACATCTCCTGGTTTTTGGTTTTGATTCGAAATCCGGCATCGCAGGTAACGGCTACCAGCTCTTTATTGTCGGAACATTACTGATATCGAAAGAAGCACTGGCCTCTCAAGCCTTCTTAGAGGTACTTTGAGGCTTAGACTTGCGATAATTATTACCCCTTGCACAAAATAAAACATATTTTCTGGACGTTAGTGCGGTGTCAATACATTATTGACTGTGTCTAAATATACTGAAACAAAAGAATAGACTCCGTACTATAGTACGGTGTCAAGATGTAATCATTCAATGAGAATTTGAGTGGTGAGTAAAGTGGCAAATCAGGTATTTACTATAGGAAAGTTGGCGCGGTTAGCCAGTGTCAATGTTGAAACGATACGTTACTACCAGCGCCGCGGTATTTTGTTAATGCCCAAGAAGCCACCCGGTAGCGTACGTCATTACAGTGACTCGGATGTTTCCCGTGTCCAGTTTACCAAGTCAGCGCAACGGCTTGGGTTTACGCTCGAAGAAATATTATTGTTGCTAAAACTTGAGGATGGCACGCACTGCGATGATGCCAGAGAGATTGCGGTACAGAAACTTGCCAATGTACAAATGAAGCTTGCTGACTTAAAAAATATTGAAATGGTCCTTTCCGGGTTGGTAAAAAATGCGATATAAGCAGGGGAAGTGTTTGTTGTCCGATAATCGAGTCATTGCAGCAAACTTCTTTTGTTAACTAACACTTGTGGTGCTGTCAGACCTGTTGATTTTCTGCACCCCGATTTTTTGCACGGACCTGATTCTGACTCAGATTATTCCTGCCTAAGTTACGTTGCCTTAAAGAACGGTGGATCACCCCAGCTTTGAACTGATTGAGACTATATAATCCGGTACGTGTGTGCTCTGACTTGTTCAAACTGGATGATGTTTTTTGACCAATCTTAATTATCGCGATGAAAAATATTTTCGAAAACATGCAACCGCGCCCGGTGTGGTCGCACTTTGCCACTCTATGTGCGATTCCTCGTCCTTCCTGCAAAGAAACGCTGTTGCGGGAGCATTTGATTGAATGGGCAAATGAACGCGGCATAAGCGTCGTGGTAGACGGTGCAGGTAATCTGATTCTGAAAAAACATGCCAGCCCCGGCTGTGAAGCTCAACCCGGCGTCATTCTGCAGGGGCATCTTGATATGGTGTGCCAGGCCAATACCGGAACACAGCATGATTTTGAACGTGACCCGATTAATGCAGTGGTGCGCGACGGCTGGGTGGTGGCAGAAAACACGACGCTGGGTGCGGACAACGGCATCGGTGTGGCGCTTGCGCTTGCCGTGCTGGAAGAACAGGGGCTGCTTCATCCGCCGTTGGAAGTGTTGCTGACCGTCAATGAGGAATGCGGCATGGATGGCGCGCGCGGGCTGGTGCCGGGTACTTTACAGGGCAAGACGCTGATCAATCTTGACACCGAGGAGTGGGGACATTTTTATCTGGGTTGTGCCGGTGGTGTGGATGTTGAAGTGAGCCACCAATGCCTGATGGAGGAAATGCACGCAGGCTATGTGATGATGCGTATGGAAGTTACGGGTCTGCGCGGCGGCCATTCCGGTATCGATATTCACCTTGGACGCGGTAATGCGATCAAGCTGCTGGCTGAGGCACTGCGCGATCTGGCTGCGCATACTGACCTGCGCCTGATCGCACTACATGGCGGCACCGCGCGCAATGCGATACCGCGAGAAGCATTTGCGGTGTGTGCCTTGCGAGCAGACGCGCTGGGCAAGCTGGATGAGTGGGTAAGGCATCGGCAAGAGGCATGGCAGCTTCGTTTTGCGGAGGCTGATGAAAATGTTTCGTTCGTGTGCAGGCTGGATAATATGCCAGAGGGGCAAGCTATAGATCATACAGAGCGCGATCGTTTGCTTGCATTCCTCGATACGGCCACGAATGGCGTGTCGCGCAAGAGCGATGATTTCCCCGGTGTAACCGACACCTCAAGCAACCTCGGTGTGGTTGCGCTGGAGCAGGGCGCTTTCAAAGCAACCTTCAAGGTGCGCTCACTACACGATGCGAGAGCAGATGCACTGGCCGACAAGTTGGTTTCATTTGCGGGCAGTTACGATTTGCGCGGCTGGAAGGATGGCGCCTATCCGGGCTGGACACCCAACCCCGGCTCCAGCATGCTTGGGCTGTGTCAGCGAGTGTATGCCGAACAATTCGGCCAACCCGCCAGTTTGCAGGTTATCCACGCCGGGCTGGAATGCGGCCTGCTCGCCGCCAGCCATCCGCATCTCGACATGATTTCTTTCGGCCCCGACATCCGCGGTGCCCATGCACCCGGCGAACGGGTGGAGATTGCATCGGTGGGGCGTTGCTGGCAATTGCTTAAGGAATCTCTGATTAAGTCCTGAACGATTTTGATTCATAATGTCAGCATCGAAGAACGAACAAACGGAATTGAACGATGAAACAGACGACGCTCTCCACAGGTGGGTTTGACAGATTTGGCAAG
>Ga0315272_10000006_pt1 | contig 113847 bp, 158 predicted proteins | sample C3_middle_MG_FD_203918 | JGI IMG/M metagenome (GOLD analysis project Ga0315272, IMG submission 203918) | Sediment microbial communities from Yellowstone Lake, YNP, Wyoming, USA - C3_middle | ecosystem: Environmental > Aquatic > Freshwater > Lake > Sediment | place: USA: Wyoming | collected...
CAGAGCCGATGCCGCCTCCCGCTTGAGGAGGCCGGCGGCCGCCAGCCTCTCCACCGCAACGAGGGCCCTCTCGCCGTACTTGGATTTATCCTTCAGGAAGTCCTTGCCCAGAACCTCCTTGTATATCTTGCCCAGCAGATGCGACTTAGCGGCCTCGGCCAGCTCCGGCTTGTCTATTGCCTTACGTAGGAGCTCTAGCTCCACTAGGTCTGAAAGCTCGGCGCTGGTTATGTCCGAGCTAGGCCTTATCTTCACCTCGCCGTCCACGCTCACCCCGACGTCGGCGGCCGCCTTGAGGAGCGATGCGTGTAGCTTCTCCTCCGAGAAGTCCTCCCTAGCGCCAGACGCCTTGATGACCTTAACGGCCATAAGATCCCCCAATCACGTATTTAAGACGAAAAATGCGATTGGGGAACGGTTTTGAGACGCCGACCCCGACCGATTGTGCGACGACCGTCTGGGAATTTCTGGTTCGAGACATGAGAATAAGAAACTAAAGAGCTTTTAAATGTTCCCTAAAAGGGGCGCCTCTCTGATCTCAGCACGTCGTACGTAGTTTGTTCGTTGAGATGGAGCACCTTGCTTCAGCTCAGCTGGCTCAAATGAGGAGCGGCGAAAGCGCGATCATCGGGTGCAAAAACCCCGAGAAAGAGGTAGTTCTGTGCTCCGTCTTCTCCCACTTGTAGCCGAATCCTGATGTCAACGACTCCTCTGTTATGGATGTGAAGGTCGAGTGCACCGTCCTGCGCTGGCCCACCGCGTAAAGAGTTGTATATGCTTCGATATAATCTAATGCGCTGAAGCTATTCTTCATCGATACAATTCTAAGATGATCCAAAAACAGCCACATGGGGCTCAGATCCACCTCGTCGGTAAGGTTGAAGGCCACAAGCCTATAGAAGTATCCATAAAGGCTAATATAATCTTTTGCATTTTTCACAGATAACCAGAAAATATGTGGACTAAATATTAGATCATTATTGAATACTGTCGTCCCACTCTTGCTATGCAGATCGTGAAATATATCCATATCGACGAACCTTAAGGTGCCCCAGAGCTCGCTGGCCATATGTCCCCCTCGCCAGACCTTTTTAAGTCTGAGGAGCTGAGAATAGACACCACATATCCAAGCCGCATCAGCGCCCGCTATACTTTTAAGTCCACGCTCGCCTCTCTCCATGGTCGCTTGTGAAACAAACTATGCATCGGTAAGGAGCTGTACAATTGAGAACTCCAAGCTGTTCTACTTCTACAGGCTGAGGGAGGTGGTTCCGAGGGAGGCCTACCTGGCCGCCCTTAAGGTCGTCTCCCCTAAGGATGACGAGGTGGTCTTCGGGGGTTTCGGGGTCTACCTCTTGGGGCTCAAGGAGATAGGCATACACGATATAGACATAGCTACGGATTCCCCAAGGTGTATAGGCAAGTGCATCGGGCAGGAGGACGGCATAGCCGTCTCCGAGGTGGACAAGGTGGCTGTGAAGATGTACTCCTGGAAGCACACCCTCCTTGAGAGGGAGGACTCGGTGCTGGTGGAGTTGCCCTTCGGCCGGGTTCGAGCCGCCTCAATAGAGAGCGCGATCGCTTGGTGGATACAGCGCGTCCTCAGCTTCCTCAACAGCCCGAACAAGGGGGAGGAGCTGAGGGCGTACAAGTCCCTGGCTGAGCTAGCATACATGTGGCTGGCAAGCTCCAAGGACGTGAACAAGGTGGCCAGGTACATACAGAAGTACTCAGCCAAGGTCGAGGGGTACTCGCGGTTCCCCCAAGCAATCCAAGGGATACTCGACGGCGCATGCTTCCTCTTCTACGACCACTTCGGCTCGTCGGTAGGCGCTTGCAAGGACGCCATAAGGGAGATAGCGGGCCTCTTCTGAAGAACGTTTAAATCCTGCTCTTTTTCCTAGTTACGTGAGGGTGCAGTTCGTGGTGCCGGACGTCTACTGCCGCTCGCTCAGCCCAGAGCTCGGGATCGTCCTCCTGACAAGCGACGTCTATATGGCAGAGCACCAAGTGCAAGGCAAGGCTGTGGCTTGCGGCGCCAATCCGCTGGCCAAGTGCGTGGAGATGGCCGTAGCGATGCTGAAGCTCAACGACCCCGACGTGATACCCATAGTCGTCTATCCATCGTGCCAAGAGCTCAAGGAGAGGATCCCGTTCAAGCACGTCTGCGTCCAGCCTGAAGCATTTCCCTGCCCCCTCAATGCTTAGGCTCTTCGGCTTGGAGGTAGCCGCGAACCGGAAATGCGCAGAGAGGTATGAGGAGGAGACAGGCGGGAGGTGCTTCGAGTCGTCCTTCCCATTGATGAGGTTGGACGGGATGAAGACGGACTATGTGCCCGGCTACATATGCATAAGCGATAGGTCAGCCGAGCCGATGGATCCGGTGAGGCTGTTCAGGGAGGCCTTGAGGCTGGGCTTCAAGGCCGTGCCGATCGAGTCGCTTGCCGCCGTGGCCGAGAAGCTCAACCCGTTGGAGAGGCTCGCCGAAATAGCTGGGGGCTACACCCTCCTCGATGTGGATACGGGGGACGTGATAGTAGTTCTAGCAGATGGGGAGGTAAGATGCAGAGCCGAGGTCAAGGCGGACAAGGGACTCTTGAACGCGCTGTATATGCTGTACGTACAGCACTACGCGGCGATGAGGCGCGGAGAGTTGCTTACAACTCGTCAACCATTTTAATTAACGTTTGAATAACCGTCCATGCGGGTTATTTGGCCGGAGCTAGTCAAGGAGGCTGTTCGAATGGAGCATTATACAAGAACCGGCTTAATTCTTAGGAGCAATCGGGAGTCGTCGGTATTCTTCTATTATCTAAGCTACGTTGACTACATCGGCCCTACTGTAGAGCTGTTCGTACCGTATTGGGACCAACTGATGATCCTCTACTCTTCGATGAACAGCGGAGGAAGGCCGTCAAAAAGGATCGTAATCGAAGACGGAGGCACTCTCAAAGGATCCGGCTTCTTCAGATACTGGAGCGAGACGGGGTTCAAGGACAAGATCTACGCCGAAATCTTCAAGCCGGACGTTGAGGAGCGCTTGCTTGAGAGCACCTACGAGCTGTCAGATGAATTGTATGGCGTTATAGATATAGGCTTCGTCACCGAGGCGAACGAATCCCGCGGAAGGGATATAGTCGAGAGCTCTTTGGACTTGCAGTCCTTCCCGCATCTCCTATTTGTGGTCTAGGGTGGAGTAGTACCTAAAATCTTTAATTAGCTTCCAGAATCTATCGTGCGGGTTGTCGATTGGGTCGTCAAACTTGAGCATTTCAAGGAGACAGCAAGAATATCTCTAACCCATGCCCAAGGCTCACCGCTATTCCTACAGCTCATCCGGTACTACGGTTCCGTGGTGGAGCTGTATACATCAAGCGATACGCTGATGTATCTACACTCGTCGATGCTGAAGGTTGAGCTGAGCGAGATCCCCTCGGAGATAAAGGACGACGGGCTCGTCAAGGATCTCTCATACGATAGAGACTGGTACAACCAGCAGTACTCAAACGAGTTCTCATCCTTCACGTCCAAACAAGGCCACCTGATAAAGATCTACTATAATCTGTCAGACCCGAGCTATGGAGATATGAGTATAAGCTTCTCCAGAGAGGAGCGAGCAGAAGAATACAAAAGAATAGAAGATGTGGAAGGGTTCTTTGAGCCGCCATTCCTCATGCTCCCCCACATCCCCTAGAGCAGGAAGAAGAACGGTAGGAACCCCAAATCCACCACCGAGCTCACCGAACGTCTTTCGTCCACTGAGGTGATGCCAAACCTAATGGTCATATAGTCCACGTTCCTGATCTCTATGAACTGTTCGTATAAGCCCTTCATGATGCGCCAGTAGGGATCAAAGCCCCTTGCACCGGCCGCCAAAGGGCGCTTCTTCAGCCTGTTCAACACCTCACCCCCCGACTTGACCATCTCCCTCTCTATCTCTATCCGTAGATCGCTGAGCGAACCCAGATCGGATACACTCTCCTTTGGTCGCCAGAGCTTGCTTGTGCCGCAGAATAGCAGGTTGGCACGGTTGAGGGAGGTATCACGAGGGTAGATCTCCAGAACTGCCACCAGCTTACTCCCAAGGAAGTTGTAGAGGTTCAGCCCATATATGTCGTCTCCTCCGTCGAGCTCAAACAGCCTATCCTTGATTTCGCTATATTTGTAGGAAGCATATCTGTTCAGCTTGAACTCAAGAAGACGCATGACGCACCAGTTGAGCGTATTTAAAAGCTGGCGCAGATCTCGTCATGAGGCTCATAGCAGTGGGCCCGCTGGTCTCTGAGCTGAAGCCGGAGAACAAACTGAGGAAGACGTCGCTGTTAATCTCGGAACTTGATACCACATTCTCCGAAGACATATATGGAGGGGTACACCAGATCTTGCTCATAGGCAGGAGTATACCCTCATTGAACCTTATGGTCACAGCCGCATCGGAAACTTCGCACATCAGCACAACCTTGCGCGACCAGCTCCGCATCCCTAAGGCGGAGCTGAACCGCAATATAAACATTGGGATGCTGACGTGTCTAACGGACAATTCTAAGGACGTCAATACCTTACGCACCGTTGTGGATGCTGGCACGTTCGCTGGATGGCCGTCGGTTTTGGTCAAGAAAGAGATCAGCGGCGCCGCCGGCAGGATATATTATTCGGACGTCTTCATCTACGTTCCCGAGTTTGCGGCCTTGCTCTAGCGTTAGAGCAACAGAGAAGGCCAAGCGTTTGGTATGAAGATCCTGTCCTCACTCTTGCTGATATCTTCGCCTGAGGGCATGCTGTAGCGCGACGCGGATCTGGCTGAGACAGGCTTGGTGGAGATCACCACCACGGAGAACTTATCACCGAACCCCAGCGTGCTGGAGGCTTCGGGCGCCTCAACCTCATCGTATGTCCTGTAGTTGTACGCTATGGTTCTGCGTACGATATCGCCAAGCTTGCCGCTGAAGCTCTCGATTATAAACATATCTTTGCTGGAGTTAGCGTCTGCCGCTATCCGCATGTAGGGAGTCGCTCCAGCCAGCACAGCTCCATGGCGCTGGCCGCCTATTAGTATCATGTCGAACAAGCTCCCCTCCCATATGTAGTCAATGCCGTCGAACTCCAAAAATCGCCTGACAGCCCTCCTTCCATAAATGTCTGCTATCCGCTCCTTCACTAAGATCAGTCCCAATGTGAGGAGACGCATAGCGGACTGTGCGGCCAATTTAAAATATACTTAGCTTGAGGGGTGCGGTTGTCGCTCATATGAGGAGCGGCGAAAGTGCAACCATCGGGTATGCAGATCCCAGGATGGCGATCTTGATCCTTGTGTCTCCCCGCTAGCAGTATCTGCCGATAATTACACCACCAGTGAGGTTGAGCTTATGTGCTGGATCATCGTCGCCAAAGCTTTTAATTAATGGCTTGGATCCGTCCATGCGGATCATGGAGCTTGAGTTCTCCAAGGCAAAAAGTATTCTTTCTACAATCAGTTTACATTTTGAGCATAACTATACCTCCCCGATATTCAGTCAGCTTATCGGCTTCGGCATGTTTGTGATAATAGAGCTGAGCAGGCAATGGCGTACGTTAACATATTTCATTTCAGATATGGGGAGAGGTGCTGTGTCTTCGGAATTTAAAGACGAAGGAACTCATCGAGACCTCGATATCTCCTACGAGAGGTATTGGCGCGGACAGGAATTCGAAAACAAGATAACAACAAGCGTAGCCTTCAAACCATGCACCGTGTGCGAGCATCGATTAAAAGCCAAGAGTAGGATACTAACTCCGCTAACCGCCGATGTTATTGTAAACCTCATAGAAAGTTCGGAGATAGAAGGATACTTGTGGTCGCCGTTCCCCATGCTTCCGTATATTCCCTAGAAAGGCTAACTGCCAGCATGATATACTATTCGGAGACATTAGTCCGCGTAGAGCTGGCATTCTTGCTCCAACGCTCAGAACAGCAACAGCGGCTGTACCTCGGAAGGAAATAGCTGGCCTATCCGTTCATTAGGTTGCGGCCCAGCCATCGAGGAATATCGCACCCGGAATGGTGCGCCATAACTGAACCCGATGACGTACATGCGCAGGTACTCGCCACCGTGGGGCTGTGCCTCGGACACATCCAGAGAATATGAACCTTCTGCGCGTAGCTCGTTTTTCTTGGTGTCCCCAGATGATCCTCTATCGCTCCTAACGACATCTTCAGCATCGATGACGGCATTTCCGCGGAGTGATACGTAGCATAGAAGGTAATTTCTTCCTAAGCCTCTAGCGGACATATAGATGTGGTTGTAATAGCCGGAGAACTTCTCCTCGTGCATGGCCAGCTCGACATAGACCTTGTTAAGCCCAAAGTTCTTCAGCATCTCCAAGTTCAGTAAAGCGAAGCGCATACTCTATCTGCAGAGCCGGTTTAAAACTGTGGATCTCGACAAACCCAACGCTTCACGGCCAGACGCAAGCCAGCCCAAGGCCTAGATCAGCAGAAGGGGTTGCAACCCGGAGACGATGGAGCCCCGCTTTTTCGTTTCAGAATAGTACTCTACGCTGAACGAATAGAGGTATGAATACTCCACGAAGAGCACATGTCTGCGCATCCTAAGCATCTCCAAAGAACGAGACTCCCGTTCAGCCAGCTCGATAATCTTTCTTGTTATGGGCGATGATTCACCTATTGGCTTGTGAGCGTCTTCTATTTTAGCCCTTCCATTTCTGCCAAGCTCCACTCTGCAATATAAATGGAAATGCGCACTAAATTCCGTACATACACAGACCTCCTTATATTCGCCGCCAAACTTTCCCTCCTTAACAACAAACTCGACGTAGAAGTCTTGATTAGGGCTACCCTTTATTGTTTTCGGCACAGTTAAGCGCACACCCTACTCTTGTGAGGTTTGCTTAAAAGGCTAAGATCTGAGAATCCTCCGGACTAGCTCTTAAATAGAGGAGGATGAGTAAGCATGAGGTTCATGGACGACGGAGCGAACATCCTGCGCCACAAGGTCGGGAGCATCTGGAGGAACAGGATCTCCCTTGTGCCGGACGGATTCGAGATGGACTACGACCACATGTTCGACTACTTGGTCGTCAAATTGGGGGATGCAGAGGCATTGTTAAAGTGCTCGTTTGACGCGGCTGTTAGCATAATCCAAGATCTCGAAGACGAGCTCCGCGGCATCACTCCGTTTATTCTATTTCAATTATTCTACTTCTTTTACGAGAGCAAGCCAGCTCCAATATACCGTAGAGGAAAAAGGGGATTTGTGCTCTCAAGCGACGGCCAACCGCCCCAGCGAGGAATTACGTCATGGGAGGATCTCTTGCCGTCCCCCTCCGGATTCGAGGTGGTTCTGTACGAGGGTGATGAAAGGGGCGGAGCTGGAACGATAGTGGTATACACCTATACACCAGCGCCTTTGCTCTGATTAAAGATCGCATGAGATGGGGTTGAGGTGCTCGACCGAAGCGGTCTAGTGGGCGTATGCCCAACTGCTTGAGCATAAGGCTGACGCAGATATCAGTGTTTCCTAGGTTGTGATGCTTAGATACCGTACACCTAACTCCTTGCCCCTAACGCCGGCGGCCTTGCGGAGCTTCTTCACCCTATTTCTGACTATATAGTTCGCGCTCCTTCTTTCTACCCGTAATTCCCCAATCGCGGCCGAGTCCGATAGGATTTCCTCAAGCTGACCTTCGGTCATGCTGACCATGTTTCTAAGGAACCTGGCATTGACGTTGAGAGGTGGGATCAAGTTGAAGATCAGCAAATCTGCCGCGGATTCACTGAAGGAGAAGGCCATATACACGCCGCCGTTCACGCCGAGCATTAAAAACCTCCCTTTCATTCCGTCGATAATCACATCTTCTCTTTTCACCTCGAACTCAAGAAACCTCATGCCGCACCGCTCGGGCATACTTTAAAAGGTTTGGCATAGCTATCGTCATGAGGATGATCGAAGTGGCTCCGCAGGTCTCGGAGCTGAGATCCACGGCCGGAGAGAGGAAGAAGTCGTTGTTCATCTCCACTCTTGGCACAACATACGCCGAAAGCGTATTAGAGATGCCGCTCCGGATAGCGCTAATAGACAAAGAGACGTCGTCGGAGTTCATGCTTGCCACCACGATTATCACTTCCAAGATCCGCATGTTGCTATCCGACCAGCCCTTTGCGACCTCCAAGGATGAGAAGGAAGCGAACCGCAGTGCGATCTTGGGGATGTTGGCGATCTTGACAACCGACAGTAAGGACAAGAATGGGCTCAACACCTCAGTAGAGATCGGCACCTTAGCTGGATGGCCGTCGGCGCTAATCAACCGGGAGTTCCGCGACTCGATCAGCAGGAAATACCAGTCGAATGTTTTCGTCCTCATAGACTGGGCGATTCTGGCCTAGCGCTCAGGACAGCAACAGCGGTATGCTCGCCGTCAGGATGATCAAACCCTCCCGCTCGACCTTACTGTCAGACCCTTCTGCAGATTGGCTGAGCTCTTCGGTGATGTTCGCCACTGAGAATGCCTCATCGAGGATCTCGATCTTGTTCTCCTGATGGGTTTCGATCACTTCAACCGACCTGTGGCCATACGTGTTCAACCTGTTCATACTGCCGTCATCACCACTGATGCTATCAAGCACATTCGTCATAACTCTGAAGCCTGCATCTGCCGCCGCCTGCACATAGACGGATCGACGGATTATGCCGCCCATCTTCCCGCGCTGGTCGCCCCATAGTTTCATGCTGTAAAGGCTCATGAACCAACCCCAGTCATAGCCTTCGAACCACAGAATGCGTCTGGTTCTTAGCCTCCCATCATAGAGATCTTCCTCCTTGCTCGATACGTTGAAGATCATCCCTATGAAGCGCATATCCGGTTGCCCCTACCACCTTAAAAATGAACTGAAGGTTAGCGGCAAAGATAGGGAAACGCTACTGCGCCTAGGCAAGAAATGGAAGCATTTCCACGTAGGCGTACACCTCGGAATAGAATATCCTGGCAGAAGATCCGTATGGCTCCAGCTTAACCTGAGCCGCAGGCCATTTCGGATAGCTACCGACCATTACATCTATGTCGGTCTCCCCCTCCTTCAGCCTTATGCTGTTCCGTTCCTCAGAGAGGGAGGTTCGCAGGCTGATATCTACGGAGCGGGAATACTGTCCTCTCCCTGCCTCAGCCTTGTCGTTCCGCTTATCGTTTATCGTCATCAAGCTCGGGTTGGAGCAGTCAGTGTATGCTACGATGTATCCTTCAGCGCCCTTGAGCAGAACCTCCATAGCCCCTTCACTCTCCCATATCGTCTTTTCGGTGAACGAGGCACCCAAGGCCTCAACGGCTAATCTGATCAGCTCCGACTCTGGTTCAGCTTGATGCATCTTGGTTACTTGCGGGCCCACTGCGATGAACCTCACGTGGTGTTCCCCATATATTTTAAATAGCTTGTCGGCGGCCGTCACGCGTCTCCCTCATATCAAGAACATCGGATGTTGTTCGAAACCGATTGCGGAGCTGATATCCTTTCTGCGCTCCTTAACCGCATAAAGATAGTGGACAGAAGAACCAACACTTCTACGCCTGTGGAGTTCAGGAGGGGAATACGCTATCTCGAACCTGTCCCCTGCGGAGGTAGAAACTATGCGCTTGTACTGGACATTTGGCAGGTATACCGAAGAGTACTGCTCCTTATGCAGGTACAGCTCCTTTAATAGGAACGACTCCTGCGAATGAGAGGAGAACTCGGTCGCATCAGTTGTTCGCAACAGTCCAATCCTCTCTTTGTCTTCGGTTTTGATCTTCCTCGGCCGGCGAGCCATATCTTCTAGATAGCCGCTAATGTAGGCCTTCAGCGATCTATCTGCAGATGCTTTGCAGTGTATATATTTGTACTCCTTTGAAAACATGACGAAGCTCTTGAAGATGATATAGAACCGATCGCCCTCCTCCTCGAACCGGATGACGTCCTCGCCCGCACTCACGCCGAGTGAGATGAAGCGCATGAGGGAATAAGCCGGCCATTTAAATGAGCTCTTGTTGGCGGGAGCTGTTGGAGATCTTTAAATTGCGAGCCGTAGAAAGGATATGTGGATTCTGCAGGCGGAGGAAGGAGGATTGTGGAGCTTTTCTTTGACTCCCAAATAAAGGAGGTGACCTTGTCCTATTCGTTCACACCCGATATTTACGGGATAAGCGTTCGAATTTACGGGGTAAGCATCAGACGCTTGAGACTTTTCATCCCCATAGACATAGAGGACGAGGAGATGCTGTTGAATACCGCGTCAGAGCTATACGACAGCGCTTTGGATTTTAAGTACGAGGACAGGCCCCTCAGCTCAAGCAAGTCGCCGAACTCTTTCTATATGGAATACTTCTTCCACGAGTACGAGGTGCGCTCAACGCGCCTTAGAATTGCTAGGAGAAGGGGCTGGAGGCGGGCATCCACCGGAATGACCGTGCTGACCAGAGCATTCCTATCCTTCCCTTCTTGGCCGAACTTCCTTCAGTATGAGGAAATGGAGAGGAAAGTAAGAGGAGGTGTGGCTGTGTATGCCTCTCAGCCCATGCCGCTGATATGATTTTGAGAAAAGTAGCAGTATTTTTGCGGAGGCGCTAAAAGGCTGGGATTGTTTCTAAGCCTATTCCTCTCTGCCCACAATAAAGCGATCGAATAATTCATAGAGACCGCGAATGACTGCAAGTCCGATAAGCAACAAAGTAAGATAGAACCATTGTGAAAGGAATTGAGACGCAGGATTACTTTCTGCCTGATTTGAGGTTGGGTAGGGAGATTGAGTTTGCGATGAAGTCCCTCGTATGGGCTTCCCTTCCATGAGGGGTTAAAGACCGGCTGTTAAAAAGGATTCACGGAGGATCAGCGGCTATGCCTCTCAGCCCAAGCCACTGATATGATTTTGAAAAAATTTCCAGGCCCCTAATGCTTTCAACTATCATTCCGTGGCGTTCCCCAAGCCGATGCCGGCCGATCCGCTGTGCGAGGGGCCCCCCTCGCACCATATACCCCATAATAGTTGAATGCTTTTTTAAAAGAAAAGAATTGAAAGCTTTTTTTTTTTTAAAATTTTTTTGAAAAAAAAAAGAAAGCTGAAAGCCGGAGCGAAACATTTAAATACTAGCTAATTTCTTATTCTCATGAACGCTCAAGCTCAAGGCCAAAACGACGGCGAGGAGAAGAAGACAATAACGCTAGACCGCTACGGCGCGCAGGATATAATCGACGCAATAGAGAACCTAGCGATGACGGCGATATGCTTGAGAAACGATATGCCGGGCTGTGAAAAACATAAGAGCGCGAGGATAACGCTGGGAAGGAACTTCGTGAAGTTCTACAACCCCGGCAAAAAAACTTTGATAACGCTGGTTGGGAGCGACGTGCTATTGATTATACGGAGCAAAAACTACAAGCTTATCCTTTACGGCGACAACTACTTCAGGCTCTTTAAAGGCGATAAGCTCGTAGCGAGAGGAAAAAAGCTCACGTGGAACGGGACGGAGGTCTATACACCGCACGAGTTCTTCGGCTTCATCCGGCGAACTATACGTTCGATCTTGGATGCCGGACTCTAATCTCTCCCCTTTTAGCAAGGATAAATATCCTGACGTCAGTAGTCTTATGGTCAGCGTAAGCGTAAGCAAGTACTGCTTCAATGAGCGCGGTAAGATGGTAGAAAACTTGAGGCTGTTGGCCGCCGGCCGGCTCTACATCGTAGCCGACATCGAGGCAGATACATACACCGCGTTCACCTCGCTCGACGAAGCGCTTGAGTACGTCCACGAGGAATACGGTAAAGAGCTCAAGCTTGCAGAGTGCGGCTGACAAAAAAGTTTAAATATATCCCCTTTTTCTATTCACATGGAAGCTGTGGCGACTAAGGCCAAAGACATCAGCGGTTGCGTGGAGCTACTCAAAGAGGCCGGCGCTCTGAAGCAGGAGGGCGACTCATGGATTCTCGAATCCTTTGCGGCCAAATCGCTTAGGGATGCGGACAGCCCGATATACAGATGCTACGCCGAGCTAGTGATCTACCACAAGAAGTGCGTGAGGCGGGCCGGCGGCTCCAACAAATATCCCTCCTATAGGGTGGATCTCGACTGTCTGCTGAGGGGAAATAGTGATGGCGAAAAAGCTGGAGAGATGCCCAAGACGCCTCCAGCGACGCTGGAGGATGTGGTCGAGCTAGCCAGTAAGAGGTTCAGCAACTCGCCTTTCGCAAGGCTTCAATCGCTATCGGACGCCTTTTCCTCGATCTCGCGCCTCCTCTTGTCTGCCGGAAGGGGGGAGCTCACTGGCGATAAAAAGCACATACTGCTGGTCGGCCCTCCGGGAGTGGGTAAGTCCTTCTTACTATCATTGTTCGACCACCCACAATCACCCGTCTTTTATGGAGCCACCACAACCCCCAAGGGGCTGGTTCAGTATTTGGCTGAGACCCCGGTAGTGCTCCTGCGGTTCGACGAGCTGGACAAGGCGAATAAGGCCACCGTTGACGCCTTTTTGCATATCTTGTCCGAGGGGCGCCTTGTGCTCGTTGAGAAAAGGCTCGGCAGGATGGAGGTGAGGGTCGATGCACCTCTTATAGCCGCGGCGAACTACGACTTCCTCGCCAAGCGGTCGCAGAGCTGGGATGCCTTGCTCGACAGGATGGTTCTAGTTGAGCTTAGCTTGAAGCAGGAGGATCACGATGCTCTTGAGTCGATAGTTCGCGAGAAGTTGCCCGACCTTGCCAACAAGATAATAGACGCCTTCAAGGCGGGGAAGCTCAGCCTCAGAACCGTCGAGCGCTACCTGAGCTTTCCACCTGAGCCGGAGCTACGCAAGCTGATCGAAAGGGATCTTGAGGTCAGGCTGAAGCTAGCGGCTGGCAGAACCACACATATATCCAAGCCATAGTCATTCCTGGGTTGTCTGATCTAGAACCCTTTTCTCACGCTCTTCCTTTCGCCACATAATTGGCGAAATCTTTAAATATTATCTACCTTATCTTCTCCATGTCTCCCGGGAACACCGAAGGCGGCGAGGCTGTCAGAAGTCCGGCAAAGGAGCCTCCACTGCTTAAGCTCTCCCTGTCTAATATAGGCCCAATCAAAGGGGCAGTAATAGAGCTGGAGAGGGGATTCACTACGCTCTACGGCGCCAACGGCTCAGGAAAGACCACTGTGGCGAGAACCTTGAGGCTACTTGCTAAGCTGAACAACGGTCAAGCTAAGGCTGAGGACGTAACGAAGCTAATAAATAAAGAGAAGAGGAAGGGCACAATCGTATATGAGGAAGAAGGAGCCAGAAAGGAGCTGGAGTGCGAGCTCAACAAGGTCGATGCCTATCTGAGGATCAATAATAGATCTATCGGAGTTTCTGCCGGGGATTCGTTGGACGTGATATTCGACAAACCAGCGATCACGCTTTCTTGGATAAAGGGCAACTCGGTTAAGCTGTTCGGGGTCACCGCCCCGCGTAAAGAGGGGCCCTACGGACTTGGGGATCTGCTGAGGCCTTCCGTCTTTCGCTCAATCGTGCCAGGCGTAATAGACGAGATGGATCTATACGAACAGTTGCTGGGCGACGTGAACGAGATGCTGGAGGGCGTCACGGGCTTCATGATCGAGTACAGAGACAAAATACACTTCAAGCGCGGTCCGCACGTATTCAAGCCCGATCTGGTGTCTGCGGGGGTATTGCGCTTGGCGCTCATATTCACCGTGGTTAGGCTGACAGAGGCCTCAGCGGACACCGTAGACGAGACCATACCTGTAGTGTTCATAGAGGACTTGGAGGCGCCGCTGTTCGTGGACTACCTCAGCTCCCTGGTAGACGCACTGCGCGGAAGAACCGCGGCGATTATCGGCGAGACGCACAGCGGCCTCGTCCTCAGAGCCGCAGTGATGAAGAAGGCGAACTACTACGTCTTCCTGGATGATGGAACAGCCACCAAGACCTTGAAGCCAGAGTACTTCTGGCGCGAGGTGCAGGTGTGGTCTAGCCTGGATGCGCCATGACGGACGTCGAGCTGTGGACGGCTGGCGAAAGGTACGTGCCGGTTGTTTTCCATTCTAACATTTACTTTAATAAAGCTGATTTGTTTATTGTAGAGAAGATACTGCTTATAGATAAGGGATATATTAACCACAAACATATAAGGAATATAAAGCTCATTGGCAGGAAGGTCAGCTTCGTCGATGACGGCGCTATCGTCGCTAAGGTCGGCTCAATAGTGGCAGGTTCTGCGCAGACCGGCACGCTGGTCGGCTTTTCCGGGAAGAACAAGGTTTGCGGCTACGTGGCAGAAAACGAGCTATTTAGGCTCAGAACGTCCTACGGCGATATGGTGATAAAGAACATAAAGACAGTAGACTACCCTTGTGCTAATCAGCCGAACACTGACCTTACTGTTTGTATTGATTATTATACTAATTATTATACTGACTTGTTAAGCATGGGAGTGGACGTTGAGATCGTTGGTACGGATAAGGAATACATACCGTGGGAGGAGCTAGAGAGAACTATATGTGCACTTATGCTGGCATCGATAAAGGAGAAGTTAACTGGCACTCAGTTAACTGACAAAACGAACGACAAGCCATAGGTTCTTTTTCTCTTCTCTTAGCCAAGACGCGAAAAAAGCTTAAATACTAATTTATTTTTATAGACCATGAGCACAAAAACAGAACAGAAGAAGAACTGCGACAACGTCTCGGGCATGCGGAGGAGACATGAGGCGAGCGATCTCTTCACTGTGTCCGCCGCCGCGCTGATGATCGCGATGGTTGTTCTGACACTCCTTATGGTGCTGTCCCAAGGATTCTATAGGGCCATAGTGGCGTTCCTCATCCCGCTTACGCTGGTGGTGTTCCTCTACGGCGCGTATATGTGCCCAGACGACGACGAGATAGGCCTCGAAATACGCAGTCCCGAAATAGTCATAGTGATCATACTTCTGTCTCTGATGATATTTCTGACTTATTATGAGATTACAGTGTTCCTCACCAGGAGCTTGGAGGGGCACATATACTATGCGTCCATGATGATATTGTCGCTGTTTCTCCAGTTCAAGATCGGCGAGTATTTATTCGGGAACTGCGGCCGATCGTAGCCTCCTCAATGCCCTAAAGGAGAAGGCCAAACATTCAACGCTTAAATAATGACCCATACATATCACCATGAGCTATACAGCCGGTACGTTCACTAACTGCATAAGCTGTTATGGGGAGTGGAGGAACACGCCCGGGGGCACAGAGCTCTTCATCTACCCAGCCAGACAAGTAAGGGCCTACTACGATAGGAGGGCTGACGTCCTGTCGGTCACGATGCGGGAGGGCGAGACTAAATACGTAGTCGTCGGCCGTGGAACCTTCGTCGTCTTTGCGGACGACGAGGGCATTTGGTCCATCGACTTGGAAGCCGAGAGCTGGGATTCCGACGTAGATGCGGTGTTTCCATCGATGAAGGTTGAGATGTAAAGAGCTCATTCCTATTCCTCAAAGATTAGGCGAAATGCTTATTACCCCATGCCTTTATTCTAATTGAGCCCAGCGGTCGTCTACATCCAAGCCGCATACCCGTGGAGAGACCCGGCGGCCGCCGGGCTACGATTGCTCTAATTGTCTAGAAGCATGTTCGGCTACGAAGACTGGTTTCCGCACTGGGCCTTAACCACCACATATCCCTCCGTGTCTTCTTGGCGGCAGAACTTGGAGAGCAGTTGCTGGAAAAACATGCTGAAGTCCCCAAACCCGCGTACAGCCCTTATGCCGTCGGCCAGCGTCTCCATCAGTCGCTCATCTAGGAACTTCACCTCCGCATATGCCTCCATACGATCCTTGACCGCGTTGTAGCGGTAGATATATAGTCTGCCCAAATAAGATAGATACACCACCTCAGAGGATAGGTAGCTTCCCGGCTTCTGAAGAAAGCCCGCCCAGACCTCCCTCCTGAGAGACAAGCCACCCTCCAGCTCGTGTAGGCAGAGTATGTCCTCCAAAGAGAAGAGCTTTCCCTTCTTCTTTCTGATACAGTACCCCATGTTCGTTTCTACCCGTATTTTAATAATAAGGCGAAAACGATTTAACCGTGGCTGAAGACCTCTCCATGGAGAAGAAGAAAAAGCTGTATACCCTTAGGTTCTACGTAGGAGGGGACCTATAGGATTTTTGTGGCGGCCCAACCGCTTCTCCTCTTTTCACTAAGGCATAAAAAGCTGTGCGGCGGTTCTGCTTGTGTATTCCGAATATTTTAACCGCGCGTTCGCCGTTATGCTGTGGGAAAAGATTTAAATATAAGTTATTTTGTTATTCTCTATGAGCTCTAACGTAGAGGTCGGCCGCATCGAACAGCTCCTTAGGAGCAAGTACCAAGTCCCTGTACTTGTGTCGATCTCTGGTAGCCTTGTCTCCGTCAAGCTGGCGGGCAGAGTATCGGACGAGGAGTTCGCCAAATACGTCGAAACATCAAGAAAGCTCGGCCTCAGGTTCAGCAGTGCGCAGAGGGCTTGGGTGGGCTACCTAGCCTCGATCGAACAAGCACTCCAAGGAGGAGAAGGCAGATGGTATCGTTCCTACTTGATACTGGACACAGTAGACGAACATAGAGTCAGGAAGGTCACGTGCTTTACTGTTCAGCGCTGGAGGAGGGAGAACGGACGCAACAAGAGGGTGGAGGAGGAGATATGCCTGCATAGGGTTCTCGACGGCGGGAAGGTGATGGTGCCCAGGGGCATGGTTCCACTATTGGACGGTGTGCGTCCTCCTCTTTTCGCCAGGCTAGGTCAATTTAAGGAGCACGAAAGATTGAGGCCTTATCAGGTTGAGGTCTTGAGGAACACTTGGCATAGGTTGATGCAGACTGGAGCCGGCACAATCCAAATCGCCACCGGAGGCGGCAAGAGCTATATGGCCGGCTACTTGGCGAAGCTGTTGGCCGAGGAGGGGTACCACGTATTCCTCGTGGCTTTACAGGTGGATCTAATATACCAGCTGGAGAAGTTTGCAAAGAGCTGGGGTGCTCCTATGGACAAGATCCACCCGGTCACCGTACAGACGCTCTACAAGAGGATCGCTAAGAGGGACATCTCCGCGGACGCAGAGGACAGCGAGGAGAGGAATGTGCTCAGTGCATACGCCGACGAGGTGCCGATAGAACAATCGCTGGTAGACCTTTTCCTACGCGAGAGAAAGGTGGCACTCATAATTGACGAGGTTCACCACCTTCCAGCCCGCACGGTCAAGGAGATCGCTATGAGGGCTGGAGACGGCTGGGGGCTTCGCGTCGGCTTAAGCGCAACGCCTTATAGGAACGATGACTTGACGCCGATAATATACGCCTTTGGAGGTGCTATAGTGGAGCCGACAATATCATCCTCATACCTGATAGAGCATGGTTTCGCCGTCCCTGTAGAGATAAGGGTAGTTGAAGCGCCGCGTTGCGAGGTGGACATGCACGCCGAGGGGGTTGAGGGGTACGCTAAGGTGCGTAGGCAGTTGGCTCAGTGCAAGCCTAGGAACGAGATGATAGTCAAATTGGCCGCACAAGCAGAGAAGCCTATGCTGATCATAACCCAGCTGGTTTCTCATGCGAAGACGCTCTACGAGATGATAAAGCGTGTAGTGCCTAGAACAGCACTAGTGACGGGGACGGTGAAGGGCAAGACGAGACAGGAGATATACGAAGGGGTGGAGAAGGGGGAGATCGAGGTATTGGTCGCCACCCAGCTGGCGGACGAAGGACTGGATCTGCCGATGCTGAGGAGTGAGGCGATCGTAATGGGGGGAAGGAGCTTGACCCGCGTCCCGCAGAGGATAGGCAGGCTGGTGAGACCTTGGCAAGGCAAGAGTAAGGGTGTCGCATACGAGCTGTACGACAAGGCTCCGTTCTTCGAAGAACATACAGAGGCACGTTTGGCGATATACAGGACTGAGCCCCACTGGAGGATAGTGTCCTATCCGGCTCCCTAATCTCTTCTTTTAATCTCCTACCTCCTAAATAGTTTGAGGGCGGTATGTTTAAAACTTCCCCAAGCCGCCAGGACGTGAGGGTTTTTGGGATGGTCATCTTGAAGAGAACCGATGCACTGCTGTACGAGGACATCCTGCTGAAGGTGGAGAAGGCCCATCTATCGTTTAAGCAGAACTTGGAGTTCGCGGACTACGGCTCGACCTTGGTGGAATACGAATCGCCGTTCAGCTTGCTCGGACCGAGCATACTGATGAGGGCTGAATACGACATGCGGCAGAGCATGCGCTACTGCCGCTACGTAGACGACGCCGACCGCGCCGTGGTCTACATGAAGGCGCCATATGCGGCAGTTCGGGAGTTCAGCCGCACAATAGAGCTGATGCATGCCGCCATAGGCTCCTTCTCGACCAGCGCCAAGGAAATGCGGAAGCGTGTTGGAGCTGAATCCAAGGAAGTCAAGGAAGATGGTGAACATAGAGCGGCTGAGGTGAACCTTCTTAAGGAGGTATATAGGAGCTCGATAAAAGATGCCGAGCTCGGCCGAGAGCATATCGGAGAGCTGACGTCGCCGAGCCCCTTCAACTTCTGGCTCATCTAGCTCAGCATTCCTCGCTAGATCTGTGTTAGACCATGATCATCAAAGGGAGAGGTGTCGATGAGCTGGAGCGGACGTTGAAAAACTACTTGCCGACCGAATCACGCCCCTAGCCGCAAGTTGGCCCTAAATCCCCTTTTCCAATAAAGGGCACATTTTAAGTGGCAGAAAATTTAAATATAAGTGTTTTCATTATCCTCATGGAAACCAAAATAGAATTCAGTCAGTGCAGGGAGAGGTGGGGATCACCATACCCGGAGCGGAGAATATTGTATCTAACACTTGTACCAAGCGATACCTCCACCATAGAGGCCGCCGAGGCTTCATTGGTTAGTGCGAGCGATATGTTGAGGAAGATCATAGAGACATGGTCAGCAAACAGAAACTTCGACAGAATGCCGTGGTGGCCATATAATTGTGTGTACTGCGAAAGGACAAGAAAGCGCGAAGAGGAACGTGGAATCGAAAAGTGGAAGCGCCGCGGTCTGTGTTTCAGACATTATGTCCTCCATCATTTCGTTGAGTTGCCATTTATCCCGCATGGTAGCACCAACGGCTGTTCAGGGTCGCTAATTGCCTCTTCCGATATGATAATGATTGAAGACGGTACGGGTAAGTATTACTACACTGTTTATGTGTACAGAGATCGTGCTGAGATAAAGGCGACGACGCCGAGCGGCAACTACACGTTTGTGTATAAAGATCATAAAAACGCTCCTAATCACTTAACGAGTTATGAATATTTATTGCGTAATGTATTGTATAGACTATACCTAGTATCTGTGAATCTGAAAGAGATGAGCGTCTGGAGGAACTATATTCTGGTGATTAATGATGTTCTTAAGCTACCACCGAAATATGAAAATGAAGATCAGAGGGAAGATGAAATCTACGCAAAGAAGTTCATCGATGAGCTTGAATATATGAGACGCGTTGGTCGTCATATCTTCTCCGGCGATTCACAATAATATTTCCCTTTTTCCTCTTGCGGAGTGGTACGACTTGCCCCGTAAGGGGCATCTTCCTTAGGTCTATATTGTCATATTCCCTTAGTAGACCGGAGAAATCGTGGCGGTTAGATTTGTCCGGATCGGTTAAATATTTAAATATACATGCTATCTTTTGTTGCATGTATAAAACAAATGGCAAGGATCCCGTCGATGGGGCGTTGATCGTGTTCTTCATATTGCTTGCCCTATTCTTCGTCGCCGCAGTCGCTTCACCGGCATTGTTTGGCTTCTTCGGTCAGTTCGATCTGCCGGCTAAATTGCATGTGCCGAGCTTAAACAACTGGAACGTGCTGGCGTCGGGAGATCTCTATGTCCTGTCCTACCCAACACTCTGTGCTGTCTCGGGCGGCTTGACTAACACGATCACCATTGCATGTTCGTCCGAGAGCTACATCGCCCTTATGGTTGACCTAGGCTACAAGGTGTCCTGCAACGCCACGACAATATATAAGGGCTGGAACACAGCCAGGGGGTATTATGGATATGCATACATCTACCGTGCCAAAACGCTTTCATGCTTTCTACTCCACCCGGCGGGTGGAGACGGAGGTGGATCCGTCATAATAATACCTGTAAGCGGCGGCAACAACTGAATCGCCGTTTTTTCTTCTCAATCCTGTCCAGTCGAGACAGAGCCGGGTAGATCAAAGATGCTGGGCCGCAAACGCGCCGGAAACGCAGTTCCGCTTCTCCCATTCTTCGTCAGCTTGCTCCGAGGAAGCATCAAACAATAAGTCCAAAGCCGAACTCAAACTTAAGCAACACACCGCTTGAGTAGATCTTTTCCATTCCATTTCTGGCGAACTTCCAAATGCTTAAGTTTGATACCTCAAAGGTCAGCCCTCCCGGCAAGAATGTCCTGCTGGGGCCTCCTATCTCATACTTCTCCGCACGCTCCTTATATGCTTCGTTTATGTACAAGTAGAAAGCAGAAAACTCGCCGAGCTTACCCAATATTATTTTTTTGGTCTATCGCATGTCCATCTTTCTCGCCGCTGTCCATAACTTCCAAATATGCTGAAGCTGACACGCTCGCCTCTTGCCTCATATATCCGCTGAGAGAGAAGTTTCTGAACCACCACCTAAAGTCCTCGTGCGGCCTGAGCCCAGCTATCCTCTCTTCGTCTCGCCTGCCGGAGCCTGCCAATAATTCCACCAGCCTCATCTGGCTCCTCCTCTGCCGTTCTTGCAGTTGCATTCAGGTATATACACATCGGAAGGTCTGTGGAGGAGCAACGTGACGCCGCCTGGCCCGTAGTACTTCTCGTAATTTGGATCCAGAAACGGGCCGAGTTTGCCTAGATATATCAGAAGCTCCCTGCCGTCGTAGTCCGGTATGCCGTCGGCTTGAACCTTTACGTCCTCTCCTCCGCCGCACTTGTCTATGCCCAGCAGGGAATACGGCGGAGAGGTAGACGGCGGCCCCTCGACGCAGGCCTTTTTGGCGCCGCACATAAGCGCCAAGGCCGCCAGCTCGGGGGTAGGTGCCGCTACCTTCTCCGGCTCGAAGAGCCTGATGGCAAAGCACGTGTACGTCAGCCTCTCCAGCCCATAGGAGTCGGCAAGCGAGAACATCATCTCCACGGATATCTCGTACTTCCTCAAGAACTGCGGAAGAACCTTCGGCTTAGAATTGAGCAGATCGACGAGTAGATATGCGGCATACTTAGGATCGCCTGGCGAAGAATACAGCACAGTCTTCTCCAGCATGCCGACTACCACCGAGCTTGATGCGCCACAGTCGAGCGCGGTGTCGATCATGTAGTATAGCTTGAACGGGAAGGTGTAGAAGTTGCCGCGTTTGTAGCAGTCCGGGTTGAATATGACATACTTCGGGAGCTTGGACTCTAGGAATATGATAGAGTTCTTTCCAACCTGCGGTAGCGACGTGGTGGTTCGCACCCCCATTTCACTGGCGATGAACGGAGGATCCCCAAAGTCCCCATCGCCAGGGGCGTCCGGATAGCTGGGCACCTTGACCAATCTCTCAACAGGCAACCCGGTGGAGTCGAACGGATCCGGTATCGAGGAGAACTTAGGCCTATAGTACTCAATATAGCCGATCACGTCCTTATGGCGTCATATTTTTAAGCGTTTTCCACACATCATCTCGTGAAGATAGTTCTGCCGATAGGCAGAAATGCATTGATAGTCGGCAGAGGAACGCGCATATCGTTCAGACGCCTCTTAGCATCGTACAGAATACATGTGCCTCCGCAGACCGGCATAAAGTTTGCCCCGGTCACATTCATCGGGGAGGTAAGGGGTAAGGACTCCTTCTATTTTCTTAGGGATACATACATCTACATCTTCGGCTGGGGGGAGGCAGACGTTGGAGGTAAGACCATGACGGTGAGCGGAAGCCGTTTGATAAACGTAAAAGGTAAGGTCGAGCTACGTGGCCACCTTCTGGTCTATCTGGCTGAAAGAGTTGCTCAATGAAGGAATCTACGTGCTTGTGTCGACAAATATATCACTACCATTCAATATATGAGAGGGCCGGAAAGCTTAAATCAATCAGATCTCGCTCATCCCATGAAGGTCTTGGTGGTAAGTTCATACTCCCTCCCTACCCCTCCTCCGTACTACGGCGGACTTGAGGCGGTAGCTTTTGCCGACGCCTTGAGGCTGGCACAAGCCGGCCACGAGGTGACGCTTGTGTCGTCGAAGTACAGCAAAGCCAGCGCGTTGCTTCTCTATCCCGATCTGGTCAACGACATAGAGAAGATCGAGTTCGTGGAGGTAGCCGAACCTGTGAGGGGTATGCTTGAGCAGTTGCCTAGGCTGACCAAGGAATACGATATAGCGATCGACCACTCCTGGAGCAAGCCGAGCTCCGTCTTGCTGGGGGTGCCTGCGCTTTGGGTGGTGCATGGCCTTTCGCCGTATCCGCCAAGCTGGACTGGAACGTGCGTGGCTGGCGTCAGCAAGTTCCACGCTGAATATCTTTCCGCGCTATATGACGTGGATGCCAAGGTGGTCTACGACCATATTGTGGAGGAGCCGTACCTCCTCTTCAAACCATCCAATGACGGCGACTTGTTGCTCTTTCTGGGCAGGATAGACTTCGGAAAGGGCATCACCTACTTCGTGAAGGCGTGCGAGCGGATCAAGAGGTACAGATGCGCCGTCGTGGGGGACGACTCGGAGCAATTCGCCCCGAACCAGCACTTGGTGGCCGCGGTCAGAGAGAAGGCTCGCAAGGCCGGCATCGAGTGGTTCGGCCTCCAGACCTTGGACGCGAAGATCTCCTTGTTGAGGCGCGCTAAGGCCGTGGTGGTTCTCCCGGTGCCTCCCTATGCCGAAGTGTTCGGCCTCTGGGCACTTGAGGCTTTCCTTATGGGTAAACCGGTCGTGACTACCCATTACGGAGCGATGCCAGAGTACGTGTTGCAAGAGGAGAACGGATGGCTACTGGATCCGCCGATCATCGACAAGCTTGTCGAGATCGTCGAGGCGGATCTACAGCCCAAGATGACTCCGAGCGAAATGAGATCCTACGCACTTGAGCGGTTCGGAAGCAGGAGGTGGGCCTTGGAGGAACCGAAAATACTCGCCTCCTGCCTATGAAGATCTGCATCTTCTCGTCTTCATCCGTGCCGGTGCCGACTTGGCGGTGGACCGGCTACGGCTCAGAGATCGTAGCATGGTGGCTCGCACGTGAGCTAGCGAGGAGGGGGCACTCAGTAGCCCTCTTCGCCCCCTACTCTTCGGTTCCTCCTGATGGAGTCGAGATATACTATATACCCTCCTCGTACGGCTTGAACAACCCGCAAGCCGAGCTCGCCGGCCTTAGGAGGAACTTGAACGCCCTCAAGGAGTGTGACGTGGTGCACGACATGTCGGCGAACTCGATCGCCGCGGAGTGGAGCTGGCTTATAGGGAGGCCAGTTGTGACGACTAAGAACGGGTACGACATCACCAAGCCAGCCTCCAACAGGAGGAACGTGGTCGTGATCTCAGAGTCCGTTAGGTCATACTTCGAACGAATGGATGAGCTGGCATATGACAGGAGGGTGCACTACGAGGTGGTTCCCTACGGAGTGCCGGTAGATGAGTACCCGTTTTCAAATCTGAAGGGGAAATACGTGCTCTACTTGGGCCGTCCCCACCCATCAAAGGGGGTAGATCTAATCTTGAAGGCCGCCGCAAAGCTGAGGGACGTGAAGTTCCTGCTAGCTTGGAGGCCTACGTTCTACGACCACATGGACTATCACGCCAAGTACTTAAAAGCCGCCAGAGGGCTGGGGAACGTGCACATATTCGTACTGCCCGGTGGATGGACTGGCGAACAAGCCAAGAGGGCGATCTTGTCTAGGGCGCGGCTGTTCGTCCAGCCAACCATATACCTTGAGGCCTTCGGGCTGACCGCGGCCGAGGCCATGGCGGCTGGAACCCCTGTCCTACTTTCCACAGCCGGCTCCGGCCTTGAACTGGTCAAGGACGGCGTCGGCCTCCTGGTGAGGAATAAGCTCGATCTCCTACAGCAGGCGAACGAATGGCATAAGCACATAGACGACGCAATAGACGTAGAGGAGCTGGCCCAGAAGATAGGGGAGGGGCTTGAGACCAAGTGGAGCTATGGAGAGATAAGGGAGTACACCAAGGAGAGGTTCGACATCTCGCGTATGGCGGACTCGTACATCAAGCTGTACGAAAAGGCCTTGAGAGGAGGGTGGGGATGAGCGTCGCCATAATCATCCCGACCACCGGCAGGCCGCTAACTAACGACTTGACCTTAACCCTCGGGGTGGTCAGGCAAGCACTGGCGACGCTTGGGTTCAGGACCGAGGTGTACCTTGGCAAGCACTACGGGGTGGACAAGGCCAGGGAGATGACGGTAGAGGCGGCCATAGCCGCCAAGCACACGCACATACTGTTCTTGGACGACGACATAGTACCGGAGAACATAGAGAGCATAGGCAAGCTGATCCTTATGTCGGTACCAGTGGCAGTGGGAATATACTACGAGAAGAACATGCGCGGTCTCAACCTGCACTACAAGGTTGGCCCCATGAAGTACCCCAACTACAAACCCCAAGACGTGGATAAGTGGCTGAGCTTGAACATCGGGCTGAGAGCGGTCGACGCCGCTGGGCTGGGCTTCGCCCTAATAGACGCTGAGGTGTTCAAGTCGCTGTCCAAGCCGTGGTTCAAGTTCGAGGACAGAGGGGAGGACATCTTCTTCGCAGAGAAGCTTGAGTCCGAGCTCGGCTTGAAGCCCGTTGCAGTGCTGACCGCAACGGCCAGGCATGCAGTGGGTCCGGAGTTCTACTTGACCTGGCGCGGGGAGATCATCTCGGTGTCTGCCCCCAGGGAACCAGCCCCATCCCAGCCCTAAAACGCTCCGCCATCTCAAGGAAGCAGTACCGGCTTTTCGCTATCCAAGGACAGTACACCGTGCCTATACAGTCCCTTCCTTATTCCCTCGGTCAGGACGCGGTCGAACAAGTATGGATTGATGAACGAAATCGTCATGTCTGTGGTGAGACCGACCTTAGAGAACGAAGTGGAGAGCTGGAACGACGACAGGACATGTTCCCTGCTTACTTTGCTTGTTTCGTCCGAGATGAGCGGCGGAACCCTTCGAATGTTTTTGGAAGCATCTATAACCGACAGCATAAGCTCCTCTTTGGCGAAGAGCAGATGGTATAACTTTCTTCCATCCAAGTCATGGCCGGCTGAAAACGGGGGAAGCACCCTAACATATGCGTCCTTAGTCCAGCCCTCCCTCCATATTACTAAGGCTGGCTCCAAAACCCTCACCGCTGACCGTCTATGTCTGCGCTTAAAACTGTTCCCATCCTATTTCTCTCGCCTTCCTCCGTCCCTAAAGGAGCGGTATAAACGTGAGGCCGTCCGTGCTTATCGTCCCATCCTCGATAGCAAGCCCGTTGTCCCTTATATGCATAAATGAGAGCTCGGAGAAAAGAGACCGGACCGTTTGGATGCCCATTGCGTACCCCCACCCTTTCGGCAGTCTAAGGGTTATCGGACTTTGGATGCTCCTGCTCACCGTCTCATAGGAAGCCGCAGGAAGATATCTAACAGTATATGCTTGAACCGACTGCCTCCTTATATCGGCCAAGGCCTCCCTCCTGGACGCCGACATGCTGTTCGGTGCCGGCGGTAGCCTGTTCTTTGCCTCCTTGATCTCGTCCGCCACGTTCTCGTAGAACCATTCGTCTAACCTGGCGGCATACGCAATCTGCTTCGCCAAGAGCACAGTCGTGGCTGTATTGGAGTCATCCCACGCTATATACTCGGCCCACATAATGGCGTAGTTCAGTGTAAGCTGTTTAAGCTCGAACGCCAGTATATACCGGTGCCAAGTTATGCCGAGCTCAAGGAACCTCACGGTTTGGCTGGCTCCAGCACTTAAAAGCTCAGCTACTACCCCAACCTTTGGGAACCAAACCGCAGATATATATACCACGGAAGGCTCACTCCCTATGCCGCAGTTGTCGGTCGCCGGGCCAGGGCGGTTCATCAACATGGTAGTTAAGCGTTCCAAGGTCAAGGAAGATGAGGAAGGATTGCTGTTTTCTAGCTCTGCTGTCTTCTCTTCAAGCATAGATGATTACTTCCTATTCCCAACTGCGAACATAACATATGCCGTCCTGCGGCGCCACAGACCAGACGTCGAGCTGATGATCGAAGACGAGGGGATGCCGTTATGTCCGCCAGGATATTACGCCGAACGTTGTTGCCCCCACGGGCACTGCAAGGAGTACTCGATCAACCCTATAGCGAATTCCGTATTCTCCTGCGTCGCCCTCAAGTGCATTCACTCACTGGACAGCTACTCATTCACCGCAGGAGTCTACAAGGACGAGGACGGTTGGCTGACGGAGGGCTCCTTCTCCCTAGATCTCCAGCTCGATGCGTTCCTTCTCTGAGTCCTTCGTCCTAAGGGCTGAGGAGGTCAGCTCATAAGAACAGATATATACTCAGAAGAGCTTCCCTATGTGGATGTTGAAGGCGAAACTGGCAAGCGGAGATTCTTCGAGTTGGTCGTTCGTACGGTTAGGGGTAAACTTGACAAGGTGAAAACATATAAGGCTTTAGAGTTTTTTCAGTCCAATAGGCTTCACGCTCAGTCTGGACATCCTCTCCCTTTCCTCAGATGATACTAACCTAATATACTTGCGCCGATATAAGCCCACCATAAAGATGATGGTAGAGGACGAAGAGTGCTCCTCCTACCAGTTTGGAGAAGCCAGCGGTTGCCTGCGCCCCTCCGGCAAAAGCTACTCGATCGAGGAAATAGAGGACAAGGTCTATTCCTGCACCAAATCGGCATGTCTAGACTCTGCAGACATGCACTCATTCAGCGTTATCCTATTCATCCTGAATGAAAAACAGCACGAGAGCTACCTAACATTGGATCACCAAGAGGGAGCAACCTTACTATAGGTCGCTGAAGAAAAAAGCTAGAACCAACTCGGGATAGCCGCACTGACCTTGTAGTGCTTCCCCTCCCTTGTTCGTCGTATTCCGTTGAACATCATGGCTTTGAGGATGCGGTATAGTGTGAGCGACACAAGGCGTGCATGTATGCCCTCTATGTATATCTCCATGATCAAGCGCCCGTGCTCTTGCTTGCCGGTGAACGTTATACTGTAGCTGACCGGTCTCCCTAAACGCCGCTCAAGTATGTGCTCGAAGCGCTCTTGAAAGAGCTCCTTGACCATCAGAACGGCCGCCGATAGCTTGGTCTGCTTCTTGAGCTGATCGGACGACGGGTCTTGTTCAGCCATGAGGAATAAAAATCAGCTATTTTATATATTTTTCTCCTACGAGCCGATAAGCCCCCAACGCAAGCCTAAAGCTCAAAAACACCCCACCAAGATCCCTTATGAGGGTTGTAGAGATTAGATTCAATAGAAAAATCTACAACTTATCACTGGAATATGGCCAAACGTTCGAATCCCTTCCCAGCAAGTTCGTCCGCGGCTCCTCAGCCAATCGCAAGTTGGAGATAATTCGGCTGTACATGTACCTAGACTGGTCTGAATACGTACTGATGGAGCAGAGGAATCGCCAAGAGGAAAATAGCTGGCTATATCTCTCAAATGCGCAACACATGCCGTCAGGAGAGACCGGCTACTCCGACCTAAAAGAATACGACATAGCGGAAATGCTCCTGCTATTCAAGTCGTGCGGCGGCCTAGACGCCTTTAGTTGCATCCGCAATGAACACGGATCGTTGCTGGAGATGCACATGCCTGCGCCGTGGAGCCGCAGAATGGAGACATCGCTGTACTTGGATCGGCGGTACTGTGCGCCTCTGCTTTAGTTCCTTTTTAATTGAGACCGAGCACTCCACATGCGGTTCATTGAGCTCACCGCAAGCCAGGACGCTAGATCGATCGTCTTTGAGCAAGAAGAGCGCCATACAACAATAGCCCAAATCATCGCTAGGCCGTTCAGCACGACTAAATACTCCTTCGGAGCGGCTGTTGCAGTTTCAGTCTCGATAGTCGGCTTCGTATATGAGCTGTATATGTTAGGCCGCATGTACTTCCATGTGCACCCTCCAAACCGCGCCTTCAACATAGAGGACAAACTTGAGAAGAAAATTGGAGCGAAGATAGAAAGGACATGGTACTTCATACCGGGGTATCTCTTAACGATAGAAGATATTGAGGAGTCCTTGCCTTCGGCAGAAGAAGGAAATAAGCAGATGTGGAAGCTCAGAGGCATCATAACGCCGTCTAAGAAGTCTGGGTATACCAACATAGTAGTGCTGGGCTACGGTGACCAATATACTCCTCGCCGGGAAGCCATCTATAAGTATGTCCGGTTCCAGCCGCTGATTTAGCTTTTAATCCGCCGCGAGGTATTGCACATGCGATTCTTCTCGATCTTGCTGAGCTGGTGGAATCTTATCAGAACGGAACTCTCCTTCAAGCAAGAAGATGATGAGCGCTTGATCTCTCTCTCTTCGCCAGCCAATATGCCAGCCAATACTAATACGGTCATTCTCTCTGTCTATCTGTTTAGCATAGAAGAGACATATTATATTGTTCAATACTCTTACATAAATTCTACCATTAGGTTTCAATTATATGATTATTATAATGAGGTTAAAAGAGAGATATCTGAGTCACGCGCAGATATCATCGCAACAGAAGAAAGGACTACAGCAGAACAAACGTGGAAGTACAACGCTGTTTGCTACACCGTCAACACGTCCACCAACGAACCATTCAAGATAGCGGTTGAGACTAGTTATGGTTTTGTTAAAGATGCCGCTTCCTGCAGAAAGCTTTATCCGAACAATCCGCCCCATTTCTTGCTGTGAAGGCATTAGCCTATCTCAGAGTGTCCACGGAAGAACAGAGCGTCGAAGCACAGAGGATGGAGATAGAGAGGTGGGCATCGGCGCACGGCGTGACCGTGCTCAAGTACTACTCGGACGTAGTATCCGGTTCGATCCCTGCAACCGAACGTCCCGGATTCAAGCAGATGATCGAGGACGCCAGGAGGGAGAAGCCGGACTTGATACTAGTCTACGAGCTGTCGAGGATAGCCAGGAGCTTGTCCGACCTATTCTCGGTGCTCAACTTGCTTGAGCGTGACCTGGGGATCGCCGTTGTGTCCGTGAGCCCCAGGGAGCAGTTCCTCTCCACCTTGGACAGAACTGTCAGGAGGTTCGTGCTGGCGGCGCTTGGCTTCGCCGTGGAGATGGAGAGGGAGTTGATCAGGCAGAGGACTAAGAGTGCCATGGATAGGTGGAGGCGGGAGGTGGACGAGACCACCGCCGACAAGATAGCGGAGATGTATAAGGCCGGCAACGGCATAAAGGCCATATCGTCGGCGCTGGGGGTATCCACCTATCTAGTGAGGAGGACGTTGGCCGAGAGGGGCTTGATAAGGCCGCCGGAGGGAATCTGCCCGAGGTGCTTCTCAAGGATGCGTTTGGTGGACTCAGCGGTGAGGGGCGACAGGGTAGTCAAGAGGTACTACTGCCCGCATTGCGGCTTGGAGGTCGAGATATAGCACGGATACAGCTAGGCCTTATGACTCCTCTTGTATCCTTGTTCTATCCCCTTTTCGCCATGCAGAGCTCATTAATTCCAAAGAATACTTAAATATTTCTGTTTTCTTCTGGCTCATGAGGTTCTTTAAAGGAACGGTTTTTGATGACAGCGATTGTTGGGATTGCGAAGGTGTTTGGGTCGCCATCCCTTTTTGCTCATATGACGCTGTCTACTTCTGCGACCGCGTAAGCGATCATGCGTTGCTTCTGTTGCAGTTCAACCTCGCTCTGTTTGGCGGCGGAGACGATGAAAGGGGGATATACCTACGCGACGAGGTTTGGGTGTACAAGTGCGGTGACGACGTGTGGACGCCCGACTGTGAGAACAAGGACGAGATATACAAGCGGATATTTCTGGTTATAGCCAAAAATACTTGGTGTACTAGATGCAGATTTCCTGCTTCTCTAGAGAAAAAGAGAGAGTCCATAATGATGATGGTAACCAATAGAATGCTTAGCTCCCTAGCCAAGAACAGAAGCAAGTATGGCCTACTATCTCGCCTATTTTCCTTGAAGAGGAGACCCCACATGCTTCACCTGGAGACCGAAACATCGATGGATCCGATCCCTACTAAGGGGATATATGTCGAAGATGAAAGCCACGTCAGAGAGTATGAAAGGCGTAAGGGAAGGAGAAGGCCTAGGGAAAGCTTTGTCGGAGTACCGAGCCCGCCCCCGGCGCTGTTGATCTAACTCCGTCTAGCATAGCATCTCCTCAAGGTTCTTAAACCTGTATACGGCCACATCTACAGCTACCTTGGCTGGGTTGCTCGGGTCTATACGCTTGTTCAGCGTCTCTAGTAAATCAATACTGCTCCTTACGTGCTGGCACTCCAAGTCCGAGGTTGCGAAAACCGGCTTGTATATGGTCAGCGCCAGCAACAGCATCGAGGCAAGCACAATGATGGTATAGGCTAGCAAGTGCGCCCAAGCGTATCCCACAGCAAGCAGTACCAACAAGCCATAGAGGAGTAGGCCTAATACTTGGTAGGCTCTCATGGTCACAGGAGGAGGACGTCCTTGTTCTTAACCATATCTATCAAGGCCTTCTTATCGCATATGTACCGTCCGCGCTTCTTCTCGCAAATACCCTTAGCTACAGCTTGTTTCACCAGCTGGCGCAGGGCGAAGACCAGTTCGCCGTCCACCTCCTTGGCAAACGCCGCAATCTTGTTCGGCTTGAAGCCGCACCTCTCGGTCTTGCAACCCTCGAAAACGCTCTCGACGATCCTCGTTAACTTATCCATGACGTTCCCTTGGAAGCCTGCTAAGGATAGCTCCGTGTGGCTTCTGCGGGTCTTCTCAAGAAGCCCCTCCAGCTTCTCCCTAGGAATTCCGTGCACCTTCTGTAAAACTACCAGCGGCAAAGCATCCGGCTTGCGCGGTAGCGGAAGCGTCTTTGCCACCTCCACCGCCTTGGCTACCTCCTCCTCGCTCCACTTCTCCACCAAGGGCATCCTCCTGTAAAGCCTCCTGTACGGAATCGGCTTTCCCTCAATTATGTAGAAGACCAATCCAAAGGCATATAACAACTTGTCCGCCCTTGGGGGGAGATCCACGTTAAGCCCCTTGGCCAGCTCATATATCATCTTGTAGCGCCGATCCAAGACGCGCTTGGAGAATATGACGTCAGTAAGCCTCAGCTTGGTCTGATTGACGTTTATCACCCAGAATATCTTCAGGAGATCCTCCATGCTGGGGACAGACACAAGCGATACCAGCAGTTGGGCCGACTTGAACTTGTTCTCAACGTCCTTAAAAGTCACCTCCTTCCCCTCGAAGGGGACGGTGAACTTGCCGTTGATGAATCTCAATATCGCATCAGTCCTGTTCAGCCCATCGACCACCAGATACGGCTTGTCGTTCTCCACCCTTCCAAGGATGATCAAGGAAAGTTTCCCTAGCCCGTTCAGCAAACCGGCGATGTAGCTCTTACGCTTAACCTCGTTCCAAACCACCCCGCGCTGAAACCCATCGCTGTCTGTTGGAAGGAGAATTGAGCCGTCCTCTATCATCTTGACGTAGTCTCCCACCGTGATAAGAGGGAGCATTATGCTGACCTCCTTGGGCGGGCTGAACATCAACCTTTCGAACAACTAAATATATAAGCATTAGCTTCCCCTTGCCGCAGAAAGATATAAAAACTAGGGCAGTTCTTTATGCCGTGAAGGCTAAACTTAAGGACGAAGGCAGAGCTGTGGTGAGGGGTATAGCCGCCGACGGACTGCCGTATGTAATAGTGGATGGAGAGCCGATCTTCATAAGAGGAGCACCGCCGTTCGTGAAAAAGGGTTGCCTAGTCATCTACTGCTGTCTAAAGGAGGAATACGGAGAGCTCTACGCAAAAGCTGTTTCGGTCTCTTGCCCTTAGCGAGCTCTTCCTTAAGCTTGTCAACCTCCTCTAGCCTCACCTCCACGCTCCCTATGCCTGGGCACTTGACGACCGCCCGCCTCCTTATCTTGTTCACGTATATATAGCACGGCCCTGCCTTATTTGCTGGTGCGGGGCCCACTATCCTCCCTATGACCACATCACCGATCACTTGAACCACCTCCACTGAGTACCTACCCGCAGGCTTAAGCGGAGAGCAGACCACAGTCAAGCCGGGTTCTATGAGGCCGACCATCGAATCGTTCATGAACGGCTTGAGCTCTGCCGCAAAATGCATGCCTTGAGCAAATACCGCCTTAGCGTAGCTCTTGATGCAAGGCTCGACCTTACCCCTGCAGATCTCCTTATCGCCGCAAACTACAACCGCCTCCTCTCCTTCCCTCAGAAAGGAGCAGTCGGCTCCGTCTATACCCGCCATATCATCTGTCTGCCAGCCAAAGCCTTGAGAAGCTGGCATCTGGCCTCGAACGAGAGCACTTTGCTCCTCTCCTTGAACACAGCCAAGTCGGCGGCTGTCTTCCAACCATCCCACTTGAGCAAAGCCTTGACCAACCTCTTCGACAGATAGGGGGAGCCGGGCATCCAATCGACAGATATGTAGTCCTTGTACTTGGCCGTGATCATCTTAGGGACGCGCCACCCCTCAGCTGAATCCATGACGTAGGCCTCACAAGGTTCCCCATCGCAAAGCCACTGCGGCCTCTCACCTTCACTCAGCTCTAAACAGATTGGACTGAACGGATCAAGGAGGTATAGATCTGCCCTCTTGCACTTGTCGCCCATGCGAGCCCTTATGCTTAGGGAGGGGCCTACTGCCTTGAGGAACTCAAAAGAGCATCGATCGAGCAAGAACTGCGGTATCATCCCCTATTACCTCATCGAGGATATGCAGAACCTGCCGAACGGGCCCAGCGAGCTGAGCTTCATGTTCTTCTTCATGGCCATGGTCAAGAAGACCGAGCACATTATCTTGACGAACAGCTCTCCCATTTCCGGCCCTATATTGTATGACATCTTGCCTATAAATCTGGTCAGCACCATGGCGGTCAGCACTACCGGCAAATCCTTTACGCGTGAGTAGAGCTCCTCACCTATTTCATCCAAATATGGACCGAACAGCTGTTCGATCTTATCAACACCCTCCTGCTCAAGAATAGCAGATAGGAGCATTTTGAGGTCGTCGTCGAACTCTATGGAGCCGTCCTCCTTAATCCTCGAAAGGACGAACATGGCGTCCTTATCGCCGGCCGCCGCCAGCTCTTCAACCCTCTTCCTCATCTCCTCCAGACCCGAGCTCATGAGCAGAAAAAGATCTATCATAAATAAATATTTTTCACCATCAGAATCAGAAGGGCGTACCTAGGAGGAGCGACAAATTGCTTTTTAGCTTCAACCGCTCCGCGACATGAGGCTCGTCGAGTTCGAGCCCGCTTCCTCTTATAAGATCATCCTCCTATCCCCAAAGCCGTCCTTCTATCTGAACCCTGACGGAGCCGAAATGGAGCTCCACCGCACCTTTGGGTTGCTCCGTCTAGACATCCAAGGCTCGCTCTTTCCCGCTGGACTCATCCTGACAGATCAACTGGACGCAAAGAGAAGAAGTTTCAACGTGGGTTGCCTCAAGGCCAATAGCTGTGTTGCGGCGTCAGGAACCAAAATAGGTAATATCGAGGTAAACTCGCTGTACGTTATTACATTGCTCTCCTTAAACGAAGAAGAACCAACCAACAAGAGGGGGCGCATATGGATGGTAGGAGGGCTACCAGCCTTGTTTTAGGAGAGCGACAACTATCCTCATTCCTAGAATCTTTCTAAACATAATAGGACGCTGAAGAGGTCAGAGACAATAGAAAAATCGCTTTTTAGTCCCATTCTCATTTTCGGCATGATGAGACCGGCTGGGCTCAAGGCTACGAGACATGAAGCACATATCTCCTTCAGCCCACAGCCAACCTTCTACCTAAAATCTAACGGAGTTGAAATTAATGACATCAACCCGGTCTTCCTCTTCCCTTACGCCATTGAGATACTCCACATAGACATCATGAGCTCCTTCCACTCAGGACTCAGCGTATCAGACCGCATAGGCTCCGAGAGAAGGGTATTCAATATGGGATGCTTTGAGATAGGCAGATGCCCTATGACTGCGATGACCGAAAGGGGAAATATGGAGATAAGCTCCTTGTTCGACCAAACGCTGTTCTCGCTGACTATGGAACCAGATGCCAATAATGGACGCATATGGATGGTAGGAACACTACCAGCCTTAATCTGACCTCCTACCAGCCCTAAAGGACAGAGCCTTCCACCATCAGTAGGAACCTTGGAATGAGCACCAAAAGCCCTCGCCCGAGAGGACTGCCCAAGACGAAGTACCCCCTAGCCCTGGCCAGCTTGTACAGCGATACCCTCTCCTTGCCCAGCATCCCGGTTCTGCCCAATACAGCGACAACACGCCTGCCGTCGGCCAGCTCCGGCGCCGCCTCGGGCCGCACCACGGCCAGATCCGCGGATTTGCAGTCGTCCACAACGATGCCACCGAGGTGCACAATGAGAGGCGTGAGGGCCAAGGCAACGTCGCCGTCCTCGGAGCATAGCGCCTTGGGCTTGTACAGCGCTGTAAGCAAAGTTATTAATGGATCGTCGTTTGCCAACCCCTTTGCCCTGTAGAGATACGCCTCTGCAAAGTGCAACGGGTCGAAGCCTGTCGGTAGCTTCCCATACCTCTCGTAGAACATAAGGAAGTCGCCGACTGTCCAAACATATTCGTCGGCCTCGTATGGGGAATAGGATGATGGCGCTTGCGTTGGGACGTAGTCCACGACCCTCCTCGGCAGAACCTCTGCCAGCTCCCAGATGAAGCCTGGACAGAAATATCCGAGCTCCGCAACATCCCTCCTGGGCTTGGACAGCGACACCGCCAACACCTCCCCAGTTGACTTGTCCACCACCACCTCGTCGCCATAGGCCACGACCTCCGGCACTAGGGAGAGCTTTCCTCCATTGAGCAAGAAGTGCACCACCGCGTCCCTGCTACATATGATGTCGTCAGCCGCCCCAGACTGCCTGCGGCTACCTTGCCGTTGCTTTTGCCCATCAAGGAGGCGCGGAGTTTGACCGCATACTTGTTCGATATGTCGCTTGAAGAACGAGGGGAGGGTCATAGCAATAGGAACGAAGCCTGCGGCCGATCCGCTTCTATTGAGAACGACCTCTCAGCCTCTACTACCTCCCCCCGCCGTTGTCTGTACAGTACATCGATCCGCTTTAAGATATCCAAGAATGTATCGACGAATGGCTCAAACCGAACTGAGCAAGACTTCACCTCTTGAGGGCAACCGCCCAAGAGGGATAGATCCTTCATCTCAACGCTGAACCCCTTATCCGGCATATATCCGTAGATCTCCATCCTCCTCTGTATCCCAGCTTGTCTGTAATAGTCGGACATATACATCAGCATGGAGAGGTAGGGCTCGAACACAACCTTAAGCAACTCCTCCGGATGAGTCGCTTGTTCAAGGAACGCCCTCACCGACGAGAAAAAGTATGAGCGCGGAAACAGCGACGGCTTGAAGGTCACCATCAGCCGCCATATGGAGGGATGGGGCTTTCCGCTTTCGACAATCTTCATCAGCTTGACGTCAGCCGTGAAGATCCTGGTGGTCGATTGCCGATCCGGATCGCGGTTCATAAAGGGAAATGACGATTGAATTAAGTGTTTTTGCTCCTTGATCGCGAAGGGTGATTAGCTTGGTCTCCTCCCTGCCCTAAAAGGCTGAGCTTTCCACCATCAGTAAAGATACTTTAAACCCCCATAATTTCTTAGCCATGGAGCCGAAGCTTGGGGAGGGCTTGCTCGTGTTTACGGCCAACCCGTTAGACTTGCTCGCAGAAATATACGGCGAGGGGTACGCGGTTATGGTGGTGCCAATAGAAACCGAGGAGGCCAGAACAGTGGCCCGTTCAGCAAAGGAGTCCGGCATACCCGTGGTGGTGCTTGTGCCGAAGGATCACCCGTGCTCAGAGCTACAAAGCCTCGCTGATACCAGCGAGCTTCCCAGGAACCTCCAAGGCTATCAAGTATCCGTGGTTGCGGTGTCGCCTACCTGTCGCTTGTACGTGCTCGCCCCGTTGAGCACATGAGCAACGATGCGCCCCAAGCGCTGTTAGATATGTGCAGGAGGTATGTAGGCGAGGTAGCTTGCCGCCGCATTACGGAGAAGGTGGTTGAAGTGGTTGTGAGGAAGCACCTTGAGTACACCAAGGAGACCTTGGACGGGGCTACGGTGACCTTCGTCATGTCTTGGCTGTTCAACCACGAGACCTTGCAACTTTCCTTTCCGAACAGTCACGCGGTGGTAACGCTGACCGGCGCAGGGGTTCCCGCCTTGATCATGAAATTCGACGACGCAGGGAACCTAGAGAGTGCATCCATGTACACGGCCGAGCTGTTCGGCCTTATGAACGCCTACGACAGATCCCTGTTGTCGCAGGTGAAAGGGATATTGGCTCATTAGCGCTCATTCCTTAAATATATCTACATTCAACAGCCTATGGCGAGGGTGCTCATAACTGGGATAACAGGGTTTATAGGGAGATCGCTGGCGAAGAGGCTTACCGATGAGAGCTACACGGTCTACGGCTTCGTCAGGTTCCTCTCGGAGGGGAGGCGGATTGTGGAGAACGCCGAGATTATAACCGGAGATCTGACCGATTACTATTCGGTCGAGAAAGCCGTGAAGCTGGTCAGGCCTGAGGTGGTGCTCCACCTAGCGGCTCTTTCGCCAGTCAGCGAGAGCTACTCCTTGCCAACGATCTACGCCGAAGTGAACTACATAGGCACCATACACTTGCTTGAGGCGTTGAGGAGGCATGCAAGGGAGGCGGTGAGGGTGGTTGCAGTGGCTGGGACTACTGAGATGTTCGACGCCTCGGAGGATCTAGACGGATACAACGAGTTCAAGCCCGAGTCGCCGTATGCTGTGTCGAAGGTGGCCGAAGTCCTATACGCCGAATACATGCACAGAGCATATGGCTTGCCTATAGTCGTGGCGATCCCGACGAACACATACGGCAGAGCATTGGTAGGCCAGCGGCACTTCTTCATAGAGAAGGTTATAACCGAGCTGTTGACCGGAAAGCAAGACTTGTATCTAGGCAACCCTGGTGCGATCAGAGACTGGATGTTCAGGGAGGATCACGTGAACGCATACCTAGCCATAATCAAATCAGCACTTGACGGAAAGGACATATTCGGTAGAAGGTTCACCTTCGGCACCGGAGAAGGATACACCACTAGGAAGACCGCCGAGCTCATCAAGGACTTGATAAACCCCGCCGCGGTACTTCATTGGAACGCGCTCCAAAGGCCTGTAGAGACCAGCAGGATAGTCATTTCCAAGGACGCCATAAAGAGAGCTGAGGAGATGCTTGGATGGAGACCTAGGTACAAGCTGGAGGATGGCCTCAAGAGGGCTATAGAGGAGTGGAGAGAGGTGTTAGGAAGAACCTAGACAGAAGAGGAACAGTTTTATTCTTGGAAAACTCCTTTCCTGATGGCCAGATCTAGGGCTAGATCTAGGAGCGAAGGGAATGGATATAGGTCGATGGACGACCTCATAGAGGAGGTGTCCTCATTGAAAAAGAGGGTGAAGTACCTCGACCGGATCATATCCAAGCTAGGATGGCTGATCCCCGCCGATCTGGCCCGCTCCATTTTCGGCGACCTCCCAGATGCTGTCGTGATGACCCTTTGCGGCGTTCAAGTGCTGGATCTCTCGTCTGTGGCCAGCTCCAAGAAGGCCAAGAAGCTGGTCGAACAGCTGTTCGGTAATGAGGAGATGCCGGAGGACGGCGGCCCGGCCTCTGTTCTGACCAAGTCTTGCCTCGCCCTCTGGAGCGGCCGCACGTTCATAGTGCCGAAGTCCTTGTTGAGGATATCTGTCAAGCTTGGGATAGACCCGAAGGAGCTTATCTCAAGGTCTGTGGTTGTGGACGACGCCATATACAGGCTGTTGAAGGCTGTGATATGCAGAGACTGACGGATCTCCCGGCGATCAGCGACAAGGATCCATTCGTGCTCATGGTCGCGTACTACATCGCCCCCTTGATGGCCCGCTTAGGGTTCGTGGTAGGCTGTCCCGACAGCAGGAAGGCATGCATAGCGGCTGGCCGCAGGTGGATGAGAAACAAGTTCAAATCGCTGGGAATAGTTGAGGTTGATGGATGCCACGTGGTGGGCGGTAGACCCATATCCTGCCTAGCCTACGGCACGGTGAGGTACGACGGTCACATAATGTACTCCTTGACGCCCAACGGCATAAGGTTGCTCAACCTGACCCACATGTATGAGGCCAAGCTCCCCGTGTCCGACGCCAAATACATCTCCCTTGCGTCCTCATTGGACGTGGCGTACTTCTCGGACGTGCTCTTTGGGGCCAATTACGGTGTGGTCTACATACCCACCGAGGACTCCATCTACTACATAGTGGCTAGCTCCAAGGGAGATCTGTCGATATTAGGTTCGCTGACCGAGCTACACAGAAGCGTGGTGGAGACGGTGAAGAAAGAGCTGACCGAGCACATGCTCCTGCCGCACTCCTCCACCCCCTACCAGCTCTAGCAAGTTGGTTTTTAAATGGCTGAAGCCGCCCTCTATGGCACTACAGTTCGGACCACCCATCTCGCAACGCGGAACGCTGATATTGAGGTCAATAGGATCCACTCCGCCGAGCGTGTCTGCCCCGCCTGGGCTCAGTCTGGGCACTGGGCTTGTAGGGATCAAGACGTTGGTGGGCATATACCCCTCAAACTACGACACTGTTAAGAAGGCCATAGACGATGTGGTGACCCAGCTCAAGGGGAAGTGCTACCAAGTCGCTCAGAACTGCAATGTCAAGCTGGACGTGTTGGACGTATCGGATCTTCAAGGCGCCGCAACCAACATATACACTACAGGGTGGAGGATATCGGCCGCTCCCGCCAAGTCGGTGGACGTGCTCAAATACACGGTGCCGAGCAACATGGCCATAGGCATAGGCGGCTTCGCTGTATTCGCGAGAGCCTCGCCTGCTTTCGACATATACAAGATAAACATATACGGCGACCTGCAGGGGACGAACAAGCTCTACACGGCTGTCACCTACTCCTCAGCGTACGTGGAGCGGACCGTCGGTGGCGGCGTCGCCGTGGCCTATGTCCCCACGATCCCGTTGGTGTTCACGCCCGGCTCCAACATATACATAAACGTCGAGCTGGATCCAGACTATCTGAGCTCGCTCGGGAACGCCACCTCGTTCTCGACGCTCTTGATGCCGCTACCGCTCGCTAAGCTGGTTCCGGCTTAAAATGGATTTTTTTCCCAGCCCTCTGTCCCCGCATTAGGAAGCACGCCGAGATCTTGCTTTCCTCCCCCGAAACCCCTGAGGAGATAAGGTATACGGCCAAGTTCCTACTTCTCTACTGTTTTGAGAAGCAGTAGCGTCTGATAGATCGAGCGCTTCAACGACTCCTTGCTGAACCTGCTCAAGAGCCAGCCCCTCTCTCTCCTCACCTCGCCTGCTATATAAGGAGCGGCCACCAGCTTGACGGCGAAGTCCTTCGGATCCACCCTTGGCCCTTGGCCGACATGTATCGGGTTGCCCTCGTAGACCTCCTCCATCCCAGCCACCTGCGCCGTCAGCTGGAAGAACAGTTTAGGCGGTATGTACTCCGTCCACGGGCCGAACCTTGGCGCCACAACCGGCACCCCCAAGGCCAAGGCCTCGAAGGCGTTGAGCTCGAAGCCGCCTCCTCTGGATGGAAGAGCTACCACATCCGCAGATAAGTACAGCGCCTTCAAGCATTCCCGGTCAAGCCACTTGTCTATATGTACCACGTTCCTCCCCGCCAGCTCCTCAGGAACCGCTGGAGAGCGCAGAAGGAGAGTGTAGTGAACGCCCATCCTTTCAAGCTCCTTGAGCGCTTCGGCGAGCACGTCCACACCCTTCCTCCGACCTGAGTGGAGAAGGAAGTAAAGTATGTGCAGATCGCCGCCGCGTCTGAATTCTTCCGTGCAGTTCGGCTTGGAGGTGACCCAAGAGGGATCGACATATGGGTACCACACGTGGACGGGAACGGTCACCCCCGACCTTATGTACACAAACCTGTTGTGCATAGAGGGAACCGCCAAGAATAAGGCGGTGGAGTTTATTATGTTCACAGCCCAGCTGGATATAGCGTTCGTGTCCGCCAAGTCCATACCGCCGATCCTAGCGCTAAGCGCCGATGCGACCTGCCCCGTGCGGTACAGAAACGGGATGAGTATGGCTGGCCCGCTAGGCTGGCCGCTCCAGTCCTCTATGTCCACCTCCTGCACCTCCAAGCCCAAATCCCGTATGGCTTCTATGTACATTTTTGCGAGTATGGCAAAGGAGTTCTCCGGATGCGATTTGGGATATATCACCTCGATCATCTACCTACTCTTCGATGTAGCTGATAAGCTTTATGCATGCTTCGAAGAGCTCCTCCGCTAGCATCTTGGCCTGCGTCCGCTCTATGCAGTATATCCTCCTGCCCTTCTTGCCGATCTTGATCACGGCAGGCCTCCTAGAAAGAGGCAACCACTTGTATATCCTGGACAGATACCTGCCAAGCATCTGTGACTCCCAGCCGCGTCCCACTATCTGCCTGGTCGAGAAGCACAATATACCCCCTTTCGACGACGAGGCCATGTCCATGATGGTCTTCTTGACTTCCTCGCACATCCTCTTCCTGTCCCTCTGTGTGATAGTCATCATTCCACCCTCCTCAAAGGTCTGCATATCTTCTCGCTCTTTACGAGGGGTCTGCCCAGACAGATCCTCTTCCTAGCCTCCTCTGCGTCGAGGATCAATATGCCGAACCTACGATCCCCGCGCATGTATATCTCGTGCTGTACGCCGTCCAGCAACTTTTCTAGCACAGCGATCAGTAAGCCCGAGTATGCAGGCCTGGCACCATTCCTCTCTATCCCTAGCGCGTCCATCAGCTTGGAAAGCTTGAGCATGTACGCGCTCCCCTTGACGCCCTCCAGCATTCTGCAGACTGCGCTTCTTATTCCTTCCTGCGTCACCTTGCAACCGAAGCTCCCAATTGAGAGGACTGTACAGTCGGGGATCCTCCGGCACCAAAAGGTGAGACCGCCAATTGTGACCCTCTTGATTATCCCTTGCCGCTCAAGCATTCTGAAGGCCCTCCTGATGGCCTTATCGCCGTAGCCACACCTGCTCGTCATTTCCACGGTAGTGAGACAGCAAGAAGCTCCATCCTCCAAAGCCTCAAGGATACATTCCCTGCTAGTCTTAGAATTCCCGTTCACCTTGGTGAATGCCATGAAAGAGAAAAATGAACTGTTATTATAGTTTCGCCTTGTCTCGACCGCCGTGTCTCTGGGCTTCATAGCAAGCCGCCCCAACGTGATCCAAACTGCCTAGGCCGCCAAATCTCCGCGGTGAACGATAAAGGGTAAGGCTTGTTTTCACTGTTTTTATATTTTGTCTAAACCCAGTTCCTTGGAGATCACACCCGCAAAGAGGAAGGCAAAGAACACTATGGGGAGTACCCACCACAGTAGTAAGTTCATCAAGTCGCTTATGGTCAAGCAGATGCATTGAGATGGAGTAGGACTTGCTTGCGCCGCCGCGATGCTCCGCCCCATACTGGTATTATACAGCCCGCCTAAAAAATCATTTGATAGCCTTAACTATAGCTAGGAGCAGTATCAGCGGGATCATCTGCTCCACCATGCTGTATATGTCCGCGCCTTGTTGCGGAGCTTGTTGCGGAGACGGAGTTTGTTGCGGAACGGCCTCGACGGACACCGACGTTTGGCCGAAGCAGTTGCACCCTCCGGTGCCGATGGCTTGTATGGTGTATATCCCGGCTGATGAAACAGGCACAGTTGCGGTCGTCCCGGCGATAGTCTGCGTCTGTCCATCTGGGGTCTTTACGACTATCTCCACGTTGCACCCCGACGGTGCCCCAGATACGCTTATGTTTATATTCCCACCGACTTGAGCCGCAGAGACGTTTAAACTGCAGGTCTGATTGACCGGGGTCGTCCCGCCGCTCAAGTCGCAACAACATCCGCATGGGGCTGAGGACACGCATCTCCCGCCGCTGTTGGTGCAGGAGTTTTGATCGGTGCAATATGTGGACGGCGGGCATGCTCCCTTCTGTCCGCCGTCTGTCACTTGCGGCGTTATCTGCCTCGACACAGAGGACACTTGCACACCGTTGTAGAACAGCTTCAGATCCAGCTTGTGTGAGGAAGAGCAAGTCACGTTCAAGTTTATCACTGCGGTGGCGCTGGTGTGATCTCCCACTGAGATGCTCCTCTTGTCCGCTAGCTGGCCGTCCAGGTAGGTCTCAAGGGTTGGAGGTGTGGTCGGAGGGCCGCCTGAGTTGAGCACGGTGACCACTACGCTGACCTCAGTCAAGGACAGCTGGCTACTGCACGGAGACACGTTAAGTGAAACGTTCGAGATCGAGAGAGAGCTTTGATCAGAGACCACTACCGTGACATAGTACGGCTGAGTTTGGGATGTCCCCACCACGGCATACACAGCAACCTTGTAGGTGCCGGAGCTGGAGAAGGGAGACATGGGAACAGTCACGGTGTTCAAGCCCTGGCTGAGCTGAACCGACGCCTCTCCGTAGCTCAAGCTGTTCTCCTCCCTAGCCCTCACCACCGCGCTGGCTTGCCCTTGCGAGTATATACTCACCGTCAAGTACCACTGGTTGCCGACCAGCACTTGGCCCGACGGGGCGGCCGAGACTATGCTCACTTGCTGTGCGGCCGAGTTGGATACAGCCACGGTCGCGGTCTTGAGGTCGGTGACAGCTGTGCCGACTTTTGCGTCTATGTACAGCGTATATGTGCCTGGGGTCTTTATCGCTGGTATCTGCAGTTGAACCGTCTTCGAGGAGCCGGGGTACATGGCCCCGAGATCTAGCGTAGTGGTGTTCATCACGCCAGGTATCCACGCCTCAAGGTAGCAACCCGACGGCTGGCAAGCGCCATTGCCGCTGTTTGTGGCTGTGATGGTCGTGGTATAGCCTTGCCCAGCCGTCATGGATATGTACTGTTCATAGTTGGCTATCCTTATCGACGGAGCTTGGTTCGTATTGCAACAACATGTGCCGGGCCCGCCACAACCGTAGAAGGTACATGTGCCGGTACAAGAGAGGGTCTCGACGCATTGGTAGTTGCAGGAGGGAGATGCCGACACTGTTAAGGTCACGTCGTCCGTCTTCAATCCGTTTGAGTCCACCGCGTATATGTCCAAGAGATCGATCCCGCTCTGCTGTATTTGCCTGGTCACCTGCACTTGGTTTGTGCCGTAGGCGTCCAGCTGAACTTGTTGTTGGGCGCTGTTGATCACCAAGGTGGCAGTCTGCGGAAGGGGTAGGAGGTTCTTCAGCACCACGGTCAAGGTGTAGCTATTGCTGTTCACGTTGACCGAACCGCTCGTCACCTTGTTTCCGTTGACGTACACTCCCACGATGTTCACTGTTACGGTCGACGTCTGAGCGACCACACGCAGACGCGACTGGGCGGCTAGATCCATACAGTCGGAGCACGGCTGGAGGTACGCTGAAAGCACGTAGTCGCCGGGGTTCAGCTGGATGGTGCCGTTGTGGTCTCCGTTGGGGCTGTTCGGAAGGCTTGCGTAGACCACTTGCCTGGCAACGGTGTTTCCTGATGAGTCCTGCACCACAGCTATCAAAGGCACAGTTCCGCATGTGTGCGGATAGAAGGCGTATGTGCCAACTCCGTAGCCCGCCCCGGAGGGCCACGGGTCGCCCCAGAAGCTTATAGTCAGCTGTTGATAGGGCGCAACGTCGAGATCGACCACCAACGGAGAGGAGTTGGGCGTCACCTTGCTCTGCGATTTATAGAGCACGTTCCCGCTGGCGTCATCGACCTCGACATAGGCCTCGCCCCCCGTGACGTTGACAACAAGCTTGGCATGCCTCATAAGCGGCCAGGTGAGCGTCACCTGCTGTTTGTCCACCCACTTGAAGACCCCGTGGTTGAATGAGCCTGAGTAGATCGCGTTGCTGTCGCTACATAGACCACTAAGCATCCAAGAGAGGAAGTACTGGACGTTGTATGGAGGCGGGCCGGAGCCTTGATAGACGTTCCCGTCGGCCACCGCCGATGTGCCTATCAGAACCAGAGGATAGTTTGTATTGTAGTCCATAGGTGCTATACACTGACAGCCGGACGCACAGCTAGACGCACAAGTGCCCCCCAATGAGGAGCAAGCGTCTTGAGAAATACAGCCGATGTATACTAGCGGATCAGCTCCTCTGGATTTATCCGCTCGCGCCACAAGCGTGTAAGCTCAGAGATTATAAACGTGTTCGGTAGCTTCGATCTGCCAATCTTTGCCCTTGCAGGAGTCTTGGTGTAGGGAGATGTGGCCTCCACCAAAAACACACCTCTGCCAGCCAGCGCCACTATGCTGTACTGGTCGGTGATGAAGATCTGGCCGGTTAGCTTATCCTTAAACCTCAGCTGAGGCTTGCGAACTATGCGCCTACCCATGGCCTTCACACCTTGTACACCGGCTGGTATTCATCGCTGGTATTCATCGTAAAGGCCATCATCCCTACTCCGCAATATGTAAACAGTGCCGGTAGCGAGCCCACCGCTCATTATGTAAACACTGCCGGTACCGCCGATCCACCATCTAATAGGCGCCGGCACTTCCACAACAACCACAGACGACCCTTCGCCATTACTTTGCGGCTCATTCTCGCCCTTAGACCGCCACCAAGGGAATATGCGCCGGAATACACGCTGGAATATGCGCCAGCGCATAGCCTACACATCGAAGAGCTCCTCATCTTCAGGGTACTCCTCCATAACCCCGCCGCCGGTCGCCCCTCCCTTAAGCTCGGCAACCGCAGTATCGCTTCTATCGGTGCTAGTAGGTGGCGCCGACAGCAACCTGACGTACGGCTTCCGCGTCAGCTGTACTCTAGGTCCCTTCTCTCCCGGGCCAGGTCTATCCTCGAACGCCAGTCTCACATCCACGTACTTCACTCCATCCACGCCAGCATCAGCCACTGCGTGCTTTATGGCCTTGCCCATGGCGCCAGCCACGGAGCGGTCTACGTCGTAGAGCGCATCCAAGGCGAACAGCATCATCTCGTATACGTAAGGCTTGGCTGACGGCGACATAGACGATATCCTCCTGTACTGCTCCACCAGCATTAGGGCAGACTTCTTGATGGACTCGTGCAGAGCCTTCACCACCTTGTGAGGTGTCGATTCATGTGCCCTCTCCCCGCGGCGGGAGAAGGCCGCCGAGGCGAACACCAAGCGTAGCAACCTGGAGAGGCTTACCGAGTCGCTTGAGGTTCTCACAATCTTCCTGATGCGACCGTTTATGACGTACTTGACCCTTCTCCTCTCCCTGTCACTGCCGCCCTTAGCTAAGGATATGTACTTCAGCGCCTCCCTTATATTGTTGTAGTTGAACCTATTGTCCAAGAGGTCTATCATCAGCTCGCCCAAGGTCTTCCCGCTCCCCTTCGCTAGCTTCTCCAGCACCCCCATGAGGTGGGGCACTATCCTCTTGTTAAGCAACAACGAGAAAGCCCTCCTCGCCGCCAGATATCCTCTGTGTATGTTCTTGAAGAAGCCAAGGTAGAGCGTGCGGCGGGTCTTCCTGCCCTTGATGTAGGCCTGGGCGTAGACGGCGTAGCCGCTCCTGTCCCGCCTAGCCCACACATAGAAGGATATACCGACATCTGTGGCGGAAAAGAGGTATACCGACTTGGCGTTCGGAAGAACCCGAGGATACATGGAGAGAGAAGAAGACGGTGGTATAAAACGCTTTCGCCACAGGCAATATTTAAAAGAAAATGCTCATCCGCATTCATGGAACCTCCCACTGCGTTCTTGAGGGTGGACGACCACAAGTTCTACATAGAGGCGCGGCCCATTTGGGACGGAAGGCTTTGGTCAGCGCTTAGCGAGCTGGCCTCAAAGGGGAGATGTGGGGTGCACGTAGACGTTGAGGGAGACTCTGTGAAGATAGACCTCAAGTCTTGCGACGGTCCATATCCCTTCGTCTTCAAGGCGGTTCCCAGGATCAAGCGTCCCCCTGGAATGAGCTTGGGGACGTACGAGTGCTCCTTCGACGGCAGATATCTGCTATGCACCAAGGTTCCGTTCATCTAGCTTCCGTTCATCTAGAATGCATGACATTCAAGGTGAACTCCAAAGCGCTCGGCGGAGTGAAGGAGATTCAGATCTGCGTGGAGGGCAACAACGCCTCGGTCTTCGGCGATGAAGCGGCCTTGAGCTTGATATTCGGTTCAAGCAAGCCCTTCGCCATCCACGGCAACGAGTGTGCTCTGCGTAGGATGCTGGCCGGCGCCCTTATGGCGGCCCTATACGAGGGGGTTATAGAGGTGATGTCTCCTACGCCTGACCGCCTCTCCAGGTGTTGAAGGGAAGGAAAAATCCTTTTTTTTAATGCAGAAAACCCTATGCCTGCTTCTTGGCCGCCGGTGCGGGTTGTTTGGACTTCATTACGGACAGTAGAAGTTCTTTCATAGAATTCTTTATATATGTCATAGCGAGACCGTACACATCTTCCAGCTCAGGCGGTATGGGGGAGGGAGGAGGCGCGGCCCTTTTACCTCCCTCCTCCTTACTTATGAGCTCCTGCCTCACCTTCAACTCCTCCACCGACTGCGTAAGCTGTTCCAGCGCGACCCTCACCTGGGCGAGGGCGTCCTCCTGGATCTGGGGCGCTTGTTGCACTTGCTGAACCTGGGGCATCAACGTGCCCACTGCGCGATTCACGTCAAGGATCATGCCGGTGATCATTGCGACAGCGCGAAGTGCGCGTATGAGGTCGGCCACGCTCATGTTCTCGAACTCCTCTACGCCGTACTTCTGCTTTACATATGACGCCAGAGCTTCCGCTAATAGCTCAGCCTTATCCCTATCGAGAAGAAGAGCTGACTCCTCAAGGGCCTTAGCGACCTCCTTGGGAAGCTCCAGCTTTACCTTTTGGCTCATCGATCACCTCATAAATGTGTTCAGAAGGCAGTCAGCGACCTCCTCCGGCTTGCCCTTAGACATACAGTCGTACATTGCGGCTAAAACCCTTATCCCCATCCTAGTGGAGCCTATCTCGAAGGCCATCTCCGCCCGGTTTGGACCCAACTGCTTCAACGACAGCAACTTGAACGACCTAATCACCATCTTCGCCATGTTTGGGTCGAGGCCGATCACGGCCCCCGCCGAGAAGTTGCCCTCCTCAAGCTCCTTCAGCCCCTCCTTCAAGGACGACAGGAGGGGGGAACAGCAGTCCTGCTCAGTACACCCAACCCTGCAGTCCGACTGAATATATACACGTATATAGCTCTCGTTGTCGGTCTCGTACCTTACAGAGACGTTCAGCCCGCCCACAGTGTTTGAGAGGCTACCTATCACCTCCTCTGCTTGCTTTGCCACTTCCTCCGGCTCGGTTCCGGCCATGAAGGCTGTTCCTCATCCAATTAAAAATCTTCCCCAAAAGCAATGCCCATGCTCTTTACAGAAGACACAAATGTATAGCTAGTTATTCTCTAGATATTTGGGTTAACTCCGTTCCTTCATCGACGAGTACTCTTATGCTTTACACTAAATAGATAAAGATAGGAGAATACTGTAAAGCGAATTCGCCACCATTAGGATCATGGCGCTCAATTCCTATATCTCTTAAACAAAGTAAACTGATACAGCTGAACTCTTTTGAGGTTAGAAATTGAAAGCCCAGATCCTTCCGAGAAGCTCTTGGGTAGTTCGAGGATCCCTGGGTAGGGACGCCGAAAATATACAAAAGAAAGTAAAGGATTCGGGCGGTCGCTGGGTTCGGCCAAAGCGCAACTGTAGAGATGCACCCAAGCAAATCGCACACGGCAGACTCCGCGTCCGGGAAGGAGGAATCCTGCCAGATCAGCGAGGGATTAGCTTGTAGCCTAAATCGGATTGTAGCCTACAGCCCCAAGAAGGTAAAAGACAGGATTCAATTCCCTAAGAAGCCATGAGCATTGAGAATGTGACGGATGATGATAGAATTCGAGATGCTGATCCATCTCCTTTATTATAATATATTATAAGATAATATAATTGAGACATAGAAGCTGTGTTTTCGACACTAGGCTTGACAGGCCGTTTTGGTCATAGGTAAAGCGGCTTTTACGGCTTTAAGCTTCCAGATTATCGGATAGATTAGCTTATTGGCTAAACAAAATGATGGGAACAGAACTCCATAGCCCCGAGCGGAATTTATGTATCTCATCGGTCCCGTGCTGGGTTCAGCAGATTTTGTAATTCTTTATGTTTATAGATATGATTTGACATATTTTCCAAGTATAAGGCGGACTGTTTTTGGAGATCATACCGCAGAAACTTCAGCTTAGTCCAGAGGCGACGGCTGACCACAGTTAATATGGACGCCTAAGATAAAGCGGAGGGGCACGTAGTTTACTGATTGATGAAGCGTAGTTAAATGGGAAGATGTGCAACACGCTGGATGGCATCGGGCGCACTGATCGTCCGCTGTTTATCTCATTGTCGCACCTTCCGTAGGGCTGTTCCGGAGGTTTGTATATAGACAAATCTAGATGCACATGTTTATTGGATACATAGAAAGAGAAAAACACGCCGTTGCCTCGGCGCCGCGGAGTTCCCTTGGGCTGATGTAGAGGCTCCTCTAGATATGCCTCCTCCAACGACAATCGGCAGAAAAGATAAATATATCCGTAGCTGAGGCCTCATGCAAACGGTACAAGAGAGAGTACAAGAGAGAGCTCAGCCGGCGAACTGCGTAACCCTTGAGGCCATCTCGCTCTACGATCTATCGTACGCCATAGAGGCGTCGAAGCTTAGGTCGGCTGGAGATGTCGACCTCGATCTGATAGAGAGCATAAGGAAGTACGGTGTGCTCACCCCGATACTGGCGAGCAAGGAAGGGGAGAAGCTGAAGATCATAGACGGTTGGCGGGTTCTACAAGCGGCCCTCCAGATATGGCGTACGAATGTGGAAAGACAAGCGGTGAAGATCCCAGTCATAGTAGATTCCTGCGGACAAGCGGAGCTAAAGAGGGTGCTGACGCACATAATGCAGAAGCCGGTAATGAAGGTCGAGGACTGCAAGGTGTCGCTGATGAACAAGTTGCTCCAGAGCAAGGGGGCGATAAAGGTGCAGGATGTTCAGTGCCATACGTGCAACGCCTTACTGAGGTTGTACGCGATCGGAGCCCTTGAGGACGAGAAGCTAAAGGGATATGTGGCCGACTGCCTATCCTTGTACAGGAATGCGCTGAGCTACATGACCCTCACAGAGGCAATGGATCTTCTAACCGTGCTAAGGGCCCAAGGCGCCGAGGTGGGGGAGCTTGAGAAGGCCCTCAAGGAGAGAACCGAAATGGAGAAGAGGAGGAGCACCCTCATGAGCTTCATAGGGAAGGGAGAGGAGAAGCAAGGCGAGGGTGAACCTGTCGCTGAGCCGGCTCAGCCTACTGTCAAGCCCCAACATCCCTCTGTCGTCCAGCCTCCCGCCGTCCCTGCGGCGCCGCAACAGCCGCCTGAGGAGGAGGCCGAGCAAGCTATGGCTCCAACTGCGGTAGAGACCCAGCCTGAGGAGGTCGAGGCGCTTGAGGGAGGGGAGACGGCTGAGGGCGCCGCGGCTGGCATAAGGTCGCTGGAGCTGTTGAAGTGGCGCGAGCAACACATGCAGGAGATAGAGGTCGCCAGGGAGAGGAAGAGGCGCCTCTACAGTCTGCTGTTGAGCTCGATGGGCAACCCACATCTGGCCGACCTGGTGATAGCCTTGTTCACCAGTGAGGAGGTCAAGGAGATCGCCTCGTGGTTCTCCAACGCCACCAAGATGATACCCGTTCAGCAAGTGGTAGACAAGTTCGTGGTCAAGGCGTCATCCTATCTGGATTCGCCGTCTCAGATAACGGTGACCAGGGAGGGCAGGAAGAAGCTAGCCGAGATGGCCGAGCTCTTCTCTATGCCTTCGACGTTCCTGCTGGACGAGCTGATCTCTATGATCTATGACTTCGTCAACAGGAACGAACTCTACAAGCTAGAGGATCTCAAGAGACGCTTGGAGGGATAGACCGACGTTTTTTAATAATCCCTCTCTTCTACCATGCACCGTTTGCTATCCACCCCGAGGTTCGTGGTCTCCATTTCCGAGAAGCAGTTCAAGGTGTTCGTTAGAACTGCCAAAGGGCTTGAGGAGGTGGATCCGACTTCCCTCGACGACGAAGCGTGGAAGGAGATACAGGAGACGGTGAAGAGTAGCTACGAGTTGGTCGAGCTGTATCCGGTGCTCATGGCGTGGAAGTTTGGCGTCAGGAGGGGCTGTGCCAAGAAGGGAAACAAGTGCGTGAAGAGGTACCTTGAGTACATAAGGAGGATCGAGGAGGAGGAGAGGCGCGGGAGACTATCGGAGCTGATCCCTCCGGGGTGGCCGAACCCGTTCTCCTAGGGACAGACTCCCAAACTCGTACTTTTGGTTGGGGAATCCCCATCTCCGTTCTCCTCTTCCTTTCTCCACAGCCATCTCCTTTTAAATAACCGGTTTAGGCCTACATGTCAGCCACAACCAACTGCGTCCCCGTGTCGTCCTGCTCCGGCGTATGCGTCTCGGCGTGCGGCAATGAGGGGTACTGCGTCTGCAGTACTGGCTCCCAGCAAGCCTCTCCCAGCCCTACGACCTCTTCCGCTACGTCGATAGATATATCAAGTATGGTCGACATGGTGGTGCAGATCATACCGCTGATAATCATAATACAGCTGATGAAGGACTTCGGAAGTGGGGGATGCCAAGGAGGCTCAAAGTGAGGCGGCCTGTAGTCCATGTCGCTTTCGCTGACGCTGACCGCCTCGCAAGTGCCTCCCTATGGGACGGTAGCCTACAGGCTGGTAGCTACCATAACTCCTCCGCAAGCCTCGGGCCTTCTGGTCTACACCCTTAGGATCAGCTACTCGAACGGAACCACCGTAGACGTCCCGATCTCCATCCCATCGGGTGCAACTTCGGTGGCCTCAGCTTGGTATGAGCAGATACTGCCGTCGGTTCTCTACGACCCGAGCGGCAACGTCTACCTGCCTACAAGCGGCACCCTCTACGACCAGAACGGCAACGCTGTAGCCACAGCCGCGGTTAAGGTTGTGCAAGAGCAACTGCCGCAGGGATACGCCAGGGCGATCCTTGTGTACGGCCTACAGCAAGGCGACGAGGTGTCCTTCATTCAGACATATGCCTCTATGGACAAGAACGTCCAGCCAAACGCAGTAAACATGGGTAGCTTCATCCGCGTCTACGTGGTCGTGGTTCCGAACTTCTCCTCCATATTCCAGATAGCCGTAGTAAGAAACGGCCAGTTCTACCTCTACACCAGGGTCTTCAACTTCACAGATCCCGACCCGGCGGCCTCCGTCACTGTTCCGATAGGCGACGATGGTGGCACAAAGTTCGATGCGGACAGCTCGACCACGGCGGTGGTCTTCGATCCTGCGGACTACGACGGAATAGCCGGGTTCAGCAACCTGGTCATGCTCCCGAAGAACATAGCCCAGTTCGGCATCTCGTATCAGTCCCAGAGCGCAGTGTATGAGGGGTTGCCGACATCTGGTGTGGATCTACATAGCGCGAACGTCGGCATGCAGTACATGTCCTATCTGGACTACTGCGCCAGCTCGAACTCCTGCCAGGGAGTTAAGGCGTACAACCAGACGGACACGTCTTGGGGTTCAAGCTCCGCTAAGCCTGTAGCATATCTGGGCATATATGGGCAGTACTCCGGGGGCGCAACCGCGGCAGGCCTTAGCGACATAGCCGCGAAGATGGTGAGCGCCCTTCGCAAGCTCGCCCCCTCAATAGGCAAAGACGACGCCTTCATAATCGAGGAGTATCCGCCTGAGGGGAGCGGAGGAGTGGTGAGAAAAATATTCGCGTTCTTCGGGGCTAGGGCATCAGCCGCGGTGGGCTCCCTCAAGGAGGTTCTCGCCAAGGCCGCCAGCAAGACCGGCAGGTTTGTCGCCGACTTCTGGAGCAAGGTGCCTGGGTGGGTGAAGATAGTGGCCGTCTTGTTCGGCGTAGCGGCTAGCTTGGATGCCGCAAACAACCTGGTAAAGGATGTGAACGAGAGCACCGCCCTTTCCCTCTGCTCCCAACTGACGCAGTCGTGTGCGGCGTTGGTGGCCTCGTACAACAACTGCGTAAGGGCGGGAGGACAGGACTGCTCGAACATAGCGAACTCCAGCCTGGCCCAGATGTGCGCCTCCTGTGGCACGGCCATTCAGACCGTGACGCAACAGCCTCAGCAACAGTCCACCTTGGACCTCTCAGGACTGGTAGAGCTGGTGCTTGTTTCGGCCATGTTCATCCTTCTGGTCAAGGTGATGAGGTAGGGGAAGCGGAAGACATTTATTTTTTCTTTTCACAGCTCATCGTGGGTAGGTTCAAGAGGGTGAGGATAGGGAGGTACGTGATACTTTTAGGGAGGAGGAGTGCGTATATTTATAAGATCAGCAAGGAGGGTCAGAGATACGTAGGGCCCGTTGGCTTCGTGAAAGGGCGCGCCGTCCTGCTTATAGGGGAGCGGCCGGTGAAGGTCACCGAGGAGGGGGTTGAGGAAGTAGAGGCATGAGCGATATAGACGACATAATGCGCAAGGTCAGAGAGCTGGCAATATCGGCAAATCGGCTCATGCAGACGCTGATAGAGCAACAGCTCAAGAGCATCACGCTGTACGACCTCTTCAAGCTGGCCCAACAGAGGGGGAGGGTGGCGATAACGCAGGAGTGCTTCATAGAGAGCTACAGTAAAGACGACAAGTTCGCAATATACAGCAACATGCCCATAACCGTTGAGGGCGGCACGGTCAAGTTCTGTTGGGGCGCCGTCAAGGTGCCCATAGGCGGACAGTACTCGATAGAGAAGAACGACAAAGGTCTCTACGTGATCACTTTCTCATGATAAGGGATCCCAAATCTCTGAGCAAGCTGATACTTTACTCTCAAGGTTGGGGATTTATAGAGATTTACACCAACGACGAAAAGACCCTGCGGGCGATCGAGGAGATGTGCGTGTGGAAGGAGGAGGTCTCCGGGGCGATCACGGCTATATGTAATTTATATAGTTTGGCCACCTTCCTGGTGAACTGCTCGGATGGGGACGCCGTTCTGCGCGTTCTCCCGAAGAAGGAGTTCAAGTGATGCCTAGGTGTAACGCCTTCGAGGAGATCCGCAAGATCGTGACCAGGGCAGTCGAAGTGATATCACAGAAGATCGAGGTGTTAGAAGCAGTCAGATATGGCGGGAAGGTCGCGACCAATGTAGGCCTCCTAGACTGCAAATACGGCGCGATTGAGTTTGTCTTGAACACCGGGGTCTATACGATACAAGTGACCCAGTACGAGACGTCTATCTACCTGCCGAACAAGTTCAAGATAGTCCTGCCGCCGGAGCTGGCCGATATGCTACGTGCCGCCCTCGACGGTGCATGCAGGAAGGCTAAGGTTTTAGTTGAGAGGGAGGTCTAGATCTATGGAGACCGAGCTCATGAGGCGCATCCTGGAGGCCATGAAAAGATACAAGTGCATACGTGGGGTGAGGGTCAAGGTGTCCAGGTGCAGGATCACGGCCATGGTGCTTCTTTGCAACGGCCAAGCCGAGGAGATAGTTGGCCGTCACCCGCTAGAAGATCTTGCCGCACATGAGAAGGGTGAAGAACTTGAAGAGCGCTATGATCACAAAGAGGTGGAAGGAGATGGTAAGCATGTCGGCCAGGGTAGGCATGCATGAATCCGGCGATAAAAAAATAATTGTTCCGGTCATCTGGAGGAAGGGGAAGGACAACCTGCTTACAGTAACCGAGCGCTATGCCTTGATAGTGTCAGATAGTGCTGGGCCGGATCTGATGGTATATGCGGCGGGGAGGTTCATCGCTAGGAAGGCGGTGGGAGAGCTGAAGAGGTCGTATGTAAATGTAGGCGAGTCGTATGTAGTTCCCGGCATAGATTCTGTCTTGATCATGCTCAAGGCGGGAGGGCTGGAAAAGCGTGCATATGAGCTTGAGCTGGTTGAGGAGTACGAGGACGACAACGGCGTCCTGTGGGTGCTTGAGGCGAAAGAGATATCTTTGGATGAGTTTATGAGGAGGCATGAGCACAGAGTTAAGGCTGGAGGAGCATCCGAGGGAGCAGAGCAGTCCGGAGCTCAGGCTGGTGAGGGGCTCGGAGGTGCTGAGGATGTTCGGGGAGGGGAAGCTGAAGGTGCGGCCTCTGGCGAGGAGCTCGTACGGCCTGGCGCACTCCCTGCCGATGAGGGTGGACGTGGCGCTGAATACTGTATGGACTGCGGTGGAGACTCCGGAGGGGGAGCTGATACTGGCGGACGGCACGAAGAGGCTGGACACACTGCTGAAGGCGGTGACCTCGCCGAAGAAGACGAGGAGGGAGGAGCTAGAGAGGGAGATGGAGAGGAGGGAGGTGAAGATGCTGATATACAAGGGGGAGAGGGAGATGGCCTTGAGGCTGGCGAGGGAGATGAACGCGATTCCGATTCCGACGAGATGGGAGAGGGCGGAGGACTTGGAGAGGATTAGGAGGTACGCAGAGTTCCTCTCTATTTGGATAAAGTACCCAAAGAAGGTGGCCGTCTTGTTCCATGTGATTAAGGCCGCCTATTGGGTTCTCTCCAAAGGGCCTGTGTTGGGCATAAGGAGAAACTATAGGGAGATATCTGAGGCCTTCGATAGGGCAAGCGATGAGGAGTGGAGGACTATGCTGAAGGAGCTGGCGGCGCTCATACCGAGGATAGCCACAGGCGCCATAGAGCTGGACGCGAGGCGCAGAAAGATTTAAAAGGTTGAAGAAAGATATCCACATGCCGGTAGAATCGATACTGACATACGGCCCAATGCTGGCGTTGGGTGCCGCGGTGGGAATAGCCCACGGCCTCTTCGACTGGACCAAGGTGCGCCATGTGGCCTCCGGAGTGCTGTTGGTTGAGCTCGTGCTGTTCATCGCTTGGGTTGCCTCAGTGGGATCGTTCTCGTGGCTGGCGCACTACGAGGCGTTGGCGATGATATTCACCTTGGGATACGCCGCCGGCTATATACTCATGGCGTTACACATGATAATGGTACACGTACATGCACTGCTTACAGAGCTGAAGGCGCTCTTGGCGAAGAAACAGAGCTGAATCATAATCGCCTTTTTAATCCCCCCTCCAATTTTCTTCCATGTCCTACACGCTGGATCTTACAGACCTGGCGAATCAGCTGGGCCTTACACAGACCACGCCAACACAGACGACCTTCCCGACGCCGACCAGCACGGTTCAGGAATGCTCGCCAGGCTCGTCCTGTCTAGACGTCGGGGATTGCCGAGGTGCCGGCGGCACCTGCGTAGCTTCATGCCAGTACGGCTGTTGTTGCTACACGCAAGCACAAGCCACACCTACGCCGACACAGACTGCACCGATATTTTCGCCGTCTCCAACGTCAACGCAGATGCCGACACAAACGCTTTCGCCGACCCAAACCCAATCGCCGACAGAGACGCAACAGACATCATCATATACGATCGATCTGACCCCCTTGGTTCAGCTGGTACAGCAGAGCCAGTCGCCAACCCAGACGAACGCGCAGACCTCCCAGCCTGGAGGGCCGACCATATACGTTGGAGGCGGTCTTGGCGGAACCACCAGTACGCCGATCCAAACGGCGCCCACCCAAACGCCGATAACTCAAACCATGCCTCCTACGACGCAGGTTCCGCAGACACAACCCACCTATCCGTCTGCTCAGACCCCAACACAGTCCTACGATATAGCCGGGCTCGTTCAACAACTTGTGCCGCTGATACTCCTGCTGGTTATAGTGCAGTTGGTCAAGTAGCACTATTTTTGCGGGAGGGCTAAAAGTGCGGGATTGTTTCTAAGCCTATTCTAAGCCTATTCTTCTTCGCCCCTATTGAAGAGTTTGGAGCGATCTACTAATACATCTACTAATTCACGTATGAAGGCAAAAAGCAAAGCTACCATAACCAACTTGAAAGCAAAGAAAAGGGCTTCACCCATATCGGTATTGTTTGACGTTTCATCGTTCTGTGGATTTTGGGTTTGGGAAGGAGAGGGCGCTTGTGAAGCCCCATGTATGGGTTTTCCTTCCATGGGGGATTAAAGACCAGCTATTAAAAAGGATTCAAGAGGGATGTTGGTTAGTGCGGTTTGTTCAGGTAGCGGTGTTTGTGGCGACAGTAGATAGCTGTGGTGGTTTTAGGCTGAGCTCTCCTCCTCTCTACCTTGAGCTCTCCTCCTCTCTGCCTCCTGTATCTCCTCTTGTATCTCTAGAAAATGTCCTTCTATAGCCATTTGTCTTAGAGAAGATGAGATTTCGTAGGCTAAAGCTAACACAAACGCTATGGCAAGAAGTTCAAGCGATTTATTGATTGGATTGATTGACGAGGGAGAGGGCGCTTGTGAGGAGGCCTGTATGGGTTTCCCTTCCATGAGGAATTATTATCTGGCTATTAAAAAAGATCCGTGAAGGGTCAACTGCTTCCTTTGGATCAGAGGTGCTGAGCGGACGGAGCACAACGATGCGTGTGGTTTACCGATTCCTTTTTTAATCCTTAGAGGAGGCCACCATGTCCCTTGAGATAAAGGTCAAGATCGCCAAGGAGAAGGAGCCCGTCCTCTTCCTAGTCCCCGGCCAACTGGTGGTGGAGAAGAAGTGCTGTCCTGATCCAAAGAAGGCGCTTGAGGAGCTGAAGAAGCGCATACAGGAGCTGTGCGAGGACACCGGGGTGTGCCTCAGGCCTCTGCAACACAAGGCTCCTTGCTTATCCGGTAATAAAGAGCTGGCTGGGGTGTTTGGCTCATTCCTTAAGGGCGACTACGACGACAATAGCGATCTGGACTATGCGGTCTATTATCCGGACAACTTCAGGATAGACATATTCAAGAAGCTGTTCGACAGGACGTACTACCTTGTTAGGGCGTCTTACGGCGTATATGCTTACGGGTCGCTCGCGAACACCGATGTGGACCTCTACTTGGTGTACCCCGATAGCCGCTTCGTGGCATTTGAAATAGACGGTGCAACCACATGTTCTCTTAACGGTACCGACGTGGACAAGATCAAGGAGGTCAAGAAGCTGGCCAGGGACTTAGGAGTGTATGGGGAGTTCGGCGGTGTTCCGGGCATAGGCATCGAGTGGGCGCAGATATACGCGCGAGAGCGCCGCCTAGATCTAGCCCACGTGGTGAGGTGGCCGTATGTGCCGGTCAGGTTCCTCTCAGGGTACCTGGCCGGCAACACCATGGGGAGGACGTTCTACGTGAACCAGCGCATCTTGAGCTGGGCGCTTGAGGGGAAGACATCCCCGACGGACGCGTCGCCGATAGTGAACTACGTACGCTCCTTGATGCAACTTAGCGAGAGCTCGGGCGAGACGTTCGAGTACTACGTAGTCGGGGAGTCTCTGCCGAACTCCGTAGTGTACACCGCATGGGTCGCCACGATGGGGCACACCCTCGGGGAGAGTAGGGCTAGGTATCTGGCGAAGCATATGGGCATATGGGGCCAAAGCGGGAACACGTTCCTCATGGGACTGATAGCGCCGGCGATATGGACGCGCGACAACAAGAAGTACGCGGCCGCCCCAGATAGGGTATCCGCGCTGTCGCCTTATGTGTGTGCAGTGGGGGCGGACTATCCGATATCCCTTGAGGGCGGAATATCCTGCATAGCCGAGAAGCTCGCCGTGGTGGATCTGAAGAGCGTGGTTAAGGCTTCCTACAGGAGGTACAGGGAGGCGCTGGGGAGCATCTACGACAAGTTCGTCACGGCTAGAATAGTATAGCTTAAAAACCTCTCGCTCTATTTCTTCGATGATAAAGGAGAGCACGGCCAAGTTCAAGGTGATCTGCAGGGACGGTCCAGTCAAGGGCTTGGAGCTCGCGGTAGACTACGGAGTGTTCCTGGCGGCGCATTTATCACTGCTCGGGGAGGGCAAGACCGTTGACTCGTTTTTCGACGATCTCTGTCTATCGATAAGTGAGAAGCTGAACGAGCTGATCTCGCGCGGCAGGAGACCTACTCCTCCGCCGCCTCAAGCGCCGCAGGCAAGCGAGCAAGCCTCCAGTCAATGAGTTGCAGGATAGCCAACATATACCCAATACAGAACAACACCATCTACAGCGACTCCTTTTTTGTCTACGTCTACTGCCCAAGCTCCTCGTACGTCCGGATCACGCCGGTGCTCAACGGCATTGTGGTCGAGACCGGGGTGACCTTCTTCGTCCCCGGGGGGACCACCACAGCCATAAACGTCAAGATGCCCGACAGCCTGCCGGGAGGAGCACTGATATTAAGGCTTGAGGATCGGAACGGCAACCTCTTGGATGAGAAGCAAGTTCAATATGCACCGACCAAGATGCCGAGCTTGGAGGAGATAGTCAACAACATGACCTTTGTATGGCTGTTGGTTAGCATGGTGGAGAAGATGGTTGCCGCAATCTCTTCCTAGACAAAGGAGAGGAGAGAGGCACTCTTCAAGCCCATCTTCAAGCCCCTCTCTATGCTCCGCACGGCATCCAGCTTGGCCAGATACGCCAAGGCGTACTTCCTCACTTCTCTCTCGCTGAGTAAGGTGTAGCTTACTGAGGCTTTAGCAGTCGTGCCGTCGTACTGCACGCTCCCCTTGACCAAGTAGCTCCTTCCGTTGTGTATCACATACATGGAGTTGGCCTCCAAGGGTATGTGCAGGACGTCCAAGATCGTGCTCCCTGCAACCTTCTTGCCGTTTATGGAGTTCTCTGTTACGATGGTGTTGCCCCCGTTCTCAGCGGCGAGCTTGAAGAGCAAGGGCACGTCGCTCATATGGTCAAGCCTCTTCTTCTTGCCCTCGGCGGTATAGAATATGTCCTTGAGCGTTGTGGACTTCTCTATGAATAGCTCCTCTATTTCGGCGCTCCGTACGAACTCCTCTATCAGCTCGTCCAAGCTCCTGCCTTTGAAGGCCTTAAGGAGAATCTCGCGCCACCCACCGTACCTCATCCTCACGGGCATGTTGTGCGGCCTCAACTTTGCTCCCTTTATCACCACATGGTCGCCGCCGATCTTTACGTAGGCCTTCTCCGCCGCGGTCAACCCATCGACGGTCGGCACTAGGAGCATGTACTCCCATCTTCCCTCCTCTTTGACTTCATACAGCTCACCGAATTTCTTAGCCTCGGTGTTTACCTCCTCCAAAGTCTTCTCGTCGGCGTTCATCAGGTAGAGCGAGTCCGTGTCACCGTAGATGGCCCTCCCTTTGAACCTCTCCCACAAGTGCTTGAATATTTCCTCGGTGTATTGGAAGATAAATGCACCGGCCCACTCGTTTACCACACCCCATGATGCGGATGACATCTTGCCGTATGCGCTGTTGGCCAAGATCTTGACGGCTTGATCCGCCTCCGGGAACTTGTCCTTGATGGCCTTTGTGGTCTTCCTCCCCTTGTAGAATAGGGCCATGACCTCTGAGATTGGGCTCTCGTCGAAGCACAGCCTCTTCCTGCCGGCCTCTGTGGTGACCTCGAAGCCTTCGCTACATTCCCTAACCCCTATTGGGTTCACCTTAAACCAGTAATATGTGGTGGGGTACATGGCCGCAAAGTCAGCTTCAAGCACGTCCTTGTAGAGCCCCGGTTGGGCGGCCTTGACCTTGTCCCCTCCGGGGAACCCGAATTCCCTCTTCCTGTCCACCAGTACTGCCCCCTCCAGCTCCATCCTCTTGTGGAACAAGGCCTCGGACAGAAGCGCAGTAGAGGCACTTTCTGCCACCTGCCTTATGGCCATGGGGTCTATTCCAGTTATCATGGAGAGCGCCTCCATTATCCTGATCCATTTGCTGGCTATTCTATGTGTGAGCTTTACGTCTATGGAGACGTAGGACTTCAGCTCGGCCTCGTCCATCGTGGATATGTTCCTCCTCTTCATCTTGTACCGCAACTCGTCGCTTGATATCAAGCCCAGCTGATATGCCACCTCCGGCAGGCTCTTTCCCTCCTCGCTCAACCCGAAGGCGCTCTTGAACCTGCCGCTTGCGAAGACGAAAAGGTCCACATGCGGCTTGTACCCATATGGGGTGTCTAGATAGTACTTGGTGGAGAGACCACCGCCCTTCAGCAAGTACTTCATGTCGAAGGCGTCGCCGTTGTACGTTGCTATGTAGTCCACGTCGGCCGCGGCCAAGACGTCGTAGACGTCCTTGGTCACCACCACATCGTCTCCGACATAGTAGGCGTAGTATACGTCCCTAGACCTTACCTCCACATCGACGGCCATTATCCTTATGTCCCTCTTGGCCTTCAAGAGCTCCTCGGCCTGTGGCACCTCGAACCGCGGCTTCTTGAGGTCGAGGCTGGCGCGCAGGCCGTATACTATATACGACTGGGAGAACTTCCCTCCGCCGCTCCCTATCTTCTCTCTGAGCTTCCTGATCTCTATGGGGAACTTCGCGTATACGCGGTATGCCTTGGTCGATGTGGGCCTATACCTTAAACCGTCGAAGTCCCAACACTCAAGATCCGTCTTCTCTATTTTGACGGCATTTTTGGCGCCGCTAAGGCCGCCGCATACGTACATGTACGGCAGGAAGTCCTTGTAAATCTCGCCGTCTAACAAAATCCAGTTCTCGGCTCCGAAATACATGGAGGAATAAACGGGGACTAATAAAAATTTGCTTGCCGGCGGGGAAAAGCTTAAAACCTTTCACCTACCCTACAATGTGCCCGGGGGGTGCGAACACAAAAGGTACACCCTTACCCCCGAGGGACTATACGTGTGCTTGGACTGTGGTGAGGTTCTTGGGGAGGAACCAGTCCTTGAGCGATATAGAGACACCCCGAGGTATACCGTAAAGACCCCTAAGAGGATCATAGACGAGAAGATAATGCAGAGGTGGAACATATACATCAAGTACAAGAACATGGACTCCAACCTCTGTGCTACTGCCGCCGCCTTGGCCGCAAGGAGCGAGAAGGAGTTCGAGGAGCTCTACTGGCGGTGCTTTCGGAAGAAGCAGATACTCGCGTCGAGGCTGGCCAGCGAGCTGGGCATAGAGCCATCGAGCGCTATGGAGATAGTGGAGAGGAGCAAGGGGCGCATAGGACTTATGGTAAAGCTACTGAGGAGCGAGTTGGGATACAAAAACCTTGGAGCTATTGCAAAAATAGTGAGGGAAGTTTACGGACTGCTCAGCGAGTAGCCGTTGAGATCTGCTTGAAGGCGCTGACGACCAGCTTAGTGGTAAGCCAGAACATTATTATGTATAGGAAGAAGTTGAGTACCTCGTACACCAACGTGTTGACGTCTATCGATGTAGATATTCCGTAGTAGGCCCCCACCGACGAAGCCTTTACCCCTTTTTCTTGGTTCCGAGACATGTGCTACAGCCAGCCTAGGTTTAAAAACGAATTGACCATGCCGAGAGAAGAAAAAACGGCGGTTATTTCAACATATCCAGACAGTCCTCGTAGCTTATCCCTATGAAGCTCTTCCTCTTGAGGAGCGTCTCCTTCCTTGGCGGCTTTATGCCCTTAGCGACGGCCCACCTGATGGAGTACTTAACTTGTTTGGCTTTTTCCTTTGCTCCGGCCTTCTCCAAGAACTCCTCCGCGGCCTTAATTGCCTCCTCAACGGTTCCTCCCTTATAGAGTCCCCAGAGTATCGCCAGCCTCTTCCTGCAGTCGGTCAGCTTAGTCGGGTTGAGGTTCTCAAGGTACTCGTAACCTCCCCCGCGCTCCTCGGCCGCCGGAATAACCGCGGGGGCCTTGACCGCTTTCTTCTTGCTCGGTTCGAAGCCTTTGAGCATCGGCAGTGGTTTGTCCTCAGCCTTGGCGAGCAGATCTGCCGCCTCATCCAATTCGTCAATATGCTTATCCTTCTTGGGGTCGTAGAAGAGCACGAGCTGTTTGGTTTTCTCGTGGCGGGTGAAGGGTACCTTTATCAAGCCTTTTATGGGGGGTAGCTCTATGTTTGCGACTCTCGGCAGTGGCTCTGTTAGCATCTCTCCAAGCGATCTATATGCTTCCTCTTCGATCTCGCGGTACTCCTTGGAGAGGTAGACTCTTAACGCGTATCCCTTACCTCCCGTGAAGACCACAAGGGGGGTTGTGTTCAGTCCTTCCAACAACGAATATGCGAGCTTGGCCACCTTCTTGGCCACATCGAACGTCTCTGCGTCTATATCTATCGACAGAGAGGTGACGAACGGTATTGTGTTGATATCTCCCTGTCTGGGCTGAAGGGAGGATCTTACAGAGCAACCGCCAGTAGAGGCGCTGTAGAGGATCCCATCTATTATGTCGTCTAAGCCCTCCACGTATATCTGGCCAGTTCGGAACCACTTGGTCTTTTCGCAGACGTATAGGATTGACCTACCGTATCCTCTGGCATCACCGAACACGTACTCCTCAATGAGACCAAGTAACACGGGAGAAAAAATATCGCTAGTTTATATAATTTATCTTACGGCGTATCTGGCCAACTCGATCAGAGAGCGGGATACTTGAGCGTATACAGCCTCTTTAGAGAACCTGACCATAAGCATCGGCTTGGCCTTGGCCACGGCCTCAGCATACCTGGGTGCGATCAAGAGTTTCTCAGCCATCTCGGCCGGATCGGCTGAGGGGCCGACCCCGACGTGGTATTTGTTCAATGTGAACACCGGCTCCATGGCAACCGCTCTGACCAACAACGGAGACAGGTCCGGCGGAAAGTACTCGGTCCAACTCCCGCCCAGCGGAGCCACCACCGGAAGGCCTCTGGATAGTGCCTCAAGCCCGTTCCTCTCGAAACCGCCTCCCCTGGACGGCAACGCCAAGACACCGGGCCCGGACGCTACGTCGTCGTAAAGCTTGATTAGGCAGTCCTCGTCCAGCCTTTCGCTTATCTCCACGGTCTTGAACTCCTTGACCAGAGGACTCCTCAGTGGATCCTCTACGTCCAAGCGCTTGAGCACCAGGACGAACTTGACGTCTCTATCTCTGAGGATCCTTAGGGACTTGGCCAGCACATCGGCTCCCTTCCTCCATCCGGAGTGCACCAAGAAGTAGAGTATGTGGAGGTTGTCGCTCTCCCTGAACGTCCTGCCGCAGTTTGGCTTCCCGAACCACCACTTCTCCCCTAGGTAGTGGTGCCATACGAATACCCTTCCGGCATAGCCGCTGTGCTTGAACACCATCTCGGAGTATCTGGACGGCACAGAGGCGAACGGGGCGAACTTGTTCAGCAAGGCCACGGCCTCCCTTGAGAGGGCACTGCTGTCCGCCACATCCACGGCCACCACCGGCCCGCGCTTGAGCTTGTACGACGGGTAAAAGAACGGATGGACGAACGTGGGCCAGACGGATACATCTCCGTTCCACTCCTCCTCGTCGACCTCCTCGACGGTCCAGCCGGCGGCCCTTATAAGCTCTATGTACTCCCTGCCGGCCAAGGTGAACGAGAGGAACTTGCTCTTCGGATAGACGTATACTGCCCTCATGTTCACAGCTTCCTCAGCTCGCAGAGCAGGTTGGTGCCTCTATCGTCGCCGCACTTACCCTCTAGCCCGAACGACCTCGCCAGCTCAAGCAGTGCATCCTTAGTGAAGAAGGTCAGGTGGGTGTTCTCCGGATACTCCTGGCCGCCGCCTATCCAGAACGACAGGGACTGGTAGAAGTACTTGAAGCCGCGCCTATCGCGGGGCTTTATCAGCTTCTCATACATGAGGTCCATATCGGGTGCCCTGACCAAGATCGTCCCACCGCTCTTGAGCTTCCTCGATATCTGCTTCCATAGCTCCTCCTGCTTGCGCCACGGGATGTGCTCTATTATGTCGTACGCCAGGATCTTAGATATAGATCCGTCGGGGAATGGCCAGGGATCCAATATATTCATCACCAAGTGTGCAGAGTCCAGTGGGCGTATATCGACGTTGATGCAACCTTCGAAGTCCGTGGCTCCGGCGCCTATGTTCAAGCACAAGTTGTTCACGTCGCTCCATCCCCAGCCGGCGGCCTTTGCGGCGTCGAAGTCGGATGGGAGGTCGGCTATGTACACCTTTCCACCGCTCCGGTCAGAGCCTATCCTGCGCAAGCACTCAGCCTTGTCTGGTGCATCGATCCCGGCGCAACAAGCAACGGAGATGCCGAACCTGTGGGCTATGTCCTTGCAGTCCGCCCTGGCGCTCACCACGGCCAGCTGTGCATATTTCGCCATCAAGGAGACGTCCTCAACTCCGAGGACACCCCCGAAAGGACTCAAGGTGCCGTCTATATCCAAAGCTATTGTGCCCATGAGGAAAAGTCCTCGATTTAAAGAAATATGTTGGTGCCGTTCGGCTCATCTGCGTTAAAGCGTGAGAAATAAATAAATATATGTTAGTTCATTGTGCCCATGAAGGGACGCATTGACTTGGGCTCCGTCTTGCTGGCATTGATCTTCGCTTCACCGATAATCTTAATCATATTGCTGTTCGCAGGGCCGGCCTTGTTCGGCTACTTCGGACAGTTCGATCTGCAACGCAAACTACACGCCCCAGCTCTCTCGGATTGGCGCGTAGCCGCGTCCGGCGACGTCTACATATTCACGTACCCCTCTGTTTGTGGCTTGGTGCAAGCCAGCAACACAAGCAACAACATAGTCGTGCTATGCCCTAATGTCAGCTATGTGGCGGTTCTTGTGACCCAAGACCATGCCGATAATGTTGTCGTGTTCTGCGACGCGGCGCTTGAGTACAAAGGCTGGATTACGTCGGACGACATCACTGGATATGCCTATGTCTACAAAGGCAAAGCTCTTCTGTGCAAGCTCATCTCCTCTGGTGGTGGCGCTGAAGGAAGTGTAGTAGTGGTGCCGGTCAGGGTAGGATGATGACCGTAAGGCGGTTGAGGGGCGACCTACTCGACGCCTTGAAGCCGTTCTTGATAGTATTGGCGATTATATTGGCGGTGACCGCCGTGATCGGCATAGGAATTATGATTGACGATTATATCCAACAGAGCTTTCAAGACGTCCTTCATACGCCGCCGATGTCCGACTGGCATGTGGCCGCCTCCGGGGACGTCTATGTGCTCACATATCCTTTTACATGCGGCCTCTCGCTCCAACAATCAGGCGACATCATAGCCGTAGATTGCCCGAACGCCTCCTACATAGCTCTCCTGATCAGAGACCCTGATATCAACGCGCTTTGCAACGGAACTGCGGTGTATGATGGAGCGGGCATATTCAACGACATCACTGGATATGCCTATGTCTACAGAGGCAAAGCTCTTCTGTGCAAGCTCATCTCCTCCGGCGGCAGAAGCCATATGGTACCGATGGTAGTGCCTGTAAGGGCGGAGAGCTAGAATTGATCCTCCCGTCCTAGGTCGTGGTTTTCGCAAACTATATACAAGGCTTTTAAATATGGGCGGACAACGGCCATGTCCTCAAGCCCGTCCTCAGGCATGTGCAACCTCGGTAACTGTATCGGCTACTTCGACTGTTTGGCGCAGTGCGGCACTTGTGCCGCCAACTGTCCCTATGGCTGTTGCTGTGTAACTCCTCAGAATGCTCCATCGAACTGCGGCATATGCCCCACCGGCAGTCAGTGCATGGCCGTGAGCGACTGCCAGTCAAAGGGAGGGACGTGTGCCGCCAACTGCCCGATGGGTTGCTGTTGCTCCTTAGGTGGGACGTCGCAACAGCCGCAGACGCAGACAAGTCAGCCGCAGACCACGCAAGCTCCTACTCAGACCACCGGCGTACCTACAAGCATGCCGGACATAATGTCCTTGGTCTCGATGATGATGGTGTTCGCGCTTATGGGGCCGCTTCTATCGGCGTTTCGCTAGCCCTAGTTAGCGCCTTTTAAAGTGCCCAGCTGGATTTTTTCGGCATGGCTGTTTACGAGCTGAGAGGCATAGACGACACCCTACGGGATATACTCAATACTCTGAAGTCCGGGATAGCCACCGCGTCTACCGGCCCGAGTTCGGTCACAATAATAGGGGATTACGTAGGCCTTGCGAGGGACTCCACACTCCAGGACATACTCTCAAGGCTTCAGTCTGCATTATATGTAACCGGCTCGGTTGGAATCCTCGGCCAACCGATATCCGTCTCTCCCTCAACAACGTTCCCGATATCAGGTACCGTCGGCATCAGTGCGGATTTCATCGGCCTGGCAAGAGATTCCTCCCTTCAATCCATACTTTCTCAGCTACGCACGTCGGTTGTAGTTACCGGCGCTGTAGGCTTATTAGACCAGCCGATCTCGGTATCTCCTTCTTCGACGTTCCCCATTTCAGGAACTGTAGGGATATCGGCAGACTATGTAGGCTTAGCTAGGGACTCTACGCTTCAGTCGATCTTGAGCCAGCTAAGGTCGTCCCTTTCTGTCACCGGAGGCGTAGGCATCTTGGGTCAACCAATCTCCGTAAGCCCTTCTGGAACGTTCCCTGTATCGGGCACCATAGGCATAATAGCCGACTACGTCGGCATTGCCAGAGACAGTAGCTTGCAGTCCATATTGAGCCAGCTAAGATCAGTTCTCTACGTAACTGGTTCAGTAGGCATCCTTGGCCAACCCATCTCAGTAAGTCCGAGTGGTACATTTCCAATATCTGGTACCGTAGGAATTGCGGCCGATTTCGTAGGGCTTGCCCGTGACTCCTCTCTCCAGTCCATATTGAGCCAGCTACGTACATCGGTGATAGTAACCGGAGCCGTGGGGATAGTCAACCAGCCGATCTCTGTGAGCCCATCTGAGACTTTTCCGATTTCAGGCACGGTAGGCATCTCGGCAGACTATGTAGGGTTGGCAAGAGATTCCTCCCTACAAAGCATACTGAGTCAGCTAAAATCAGTTCTCTACGTAACCGGCTCGGTCGGGGTAGTAAATCAACCGATATCCGTCTCTCCCTCAACAACGTTCCCGATATCAGGTACTATTGGGATTACGGTTGACTACGTCGGTCTGGCTAGGGACAGCACTCTGCAGTCGATATTGAGCCAATTGAGATCTTATGTAGCGGTTACTGGTAGTGTAGGCATCCTCGGCCAGCCTATCTCAGTATCTCCATCTGCCACGTTCCCTGTTTCTGGATCCGTAGGTATTATAGCCGACTACGTCGGTCTGGCTAGGGACTCCACGCTACAATCTATACTGAACCAGCTCAAGTCCTACGTAGTTGTGACTGGTAGTGTAGGGATTCTAGGCCAGCCGATATCTGTAACATTTTCTTCATCAAGTTTATTCCTTGTCTCCGGTACAGTAGGTATTATAGCTGATTCGGTAGGCTTGGCTAGGGACTCCACGCTACAGTCAATTCTGTCGCAACTACGCTCCTACGTAGTAGTCACTGGTACGGTGAACATAGGCTCCTCCTCCATAATGGTTCCAGTCGATATTCAAGGCGCGGCCATCAACATCCCGATCAACGTTGTGACGGACTCGGTAGGTCTCGCCAGGGATTCGTCGCTTCAATCGATTCTAGGCCAGCTGAGGTCTACCCTTTCTGTCACCGGCACCATAGGCATAATAGCCGACTACGTCGGCATTGCCAGAGACAGTAGCTTGCAGTCCATATTGAACCAACTGCGCTCTTATGTAGTAGTCACCGGCACCGTCAACATCGGATCGTCGTCGATAATGGTGCCGGTGGACATACAAGGCGCCGCGATAAATGTCCCGATCAACGTGGTAACCGATTCAGTTGGGCTGGCGAGGGACAGCACCTTGAGCAACATGAGGTATAGGCTATACGGCGTAAATCCAGACACGACCGCGTGGCATGACATAGACGACGGCAACACCTATACAGTTACGGCGACGAGCTGGACGCAAGTAAACTGCTATCAGTTTTCTCCTAGGCAAATGCCGGTTAAGACATTTGCCTATTATGTCATAGCCGGTATAGGAGGCTACATAAATACATCCGGCCAGACGCTGTATGTAAGGATAAGGGATACTAGGGCCGGTACTACTGCCCAAGTCAGTTTCTCTTCTACCAGCACTACATGGAATTATCCTGCTATGACCGTATACGCTGTTTTGAACGAGTGGTTCGGAATATGTGTAGATGCATACGTCACTGGCGGCACAGGCTACATAACTAGCATATGGATATACATCCACCCCATAGACACCGCTTGGGCTTTGACCAGCTGGAACACCGGCGGCTTTACGGCCGTTCCATTGACGGCCACCAACAACAACAACCTCAAGGTAGCCCTCGCGGAGGACCTCATCGGCATCGCCAGGGACTCCACGGTCGCCTCCACCAAGCTTAGGGGTGGGACTCTGAACGTGTCGTCTATTAGCATGAACCCCAACACCACATATACGCTCATCGGGTCGAACTCAAACAGAATATCCGTTGCCGTCCTCAACAACGGCGTCGGAACCTTGTACATAGGCCCCTCATCGTCCTCGCTCATCTGGCCGGTCTATCCAGGCCAGACGATAGTGCTGAACTACATCAACGCGCTGTACGGCCAGATGACCGCCACGGGCACCGCTGTGATAATGGAGCTGGCCTACTAATTTAAATATATCAATAAATTAAGTTCCCGCGAAATTTCATCCGAGAACTTGGCGGAGCTGAGCGTGTGTCTGTGTGTGCTCAATCCGGCCCTCACATAGGGGAAGCCAGTCCAAGATTGACGAGATGGCTTTTAAACTGCGGGAGCGAGCTGGCATGCAGATCCAACTCCAACAGAAGGAGCCCGTAAGGGCGGCTTCGACCACTACGCAAGGGTTCAGCTTCGACCTGCCGACGTTCCTAAACATAATGATGACGTTCATGCTGTTGGTGATGCTGTTCCAGATGATGGCTCAGATGTTCCGCGGCATCAGTAGCGCGTTCGGCGGTGCTGGCGGCGCCGCCGGTGGCGCCACCGTCTAAAATAGATTTTTAAACCAATCTTTTTCCATACTTTTCGTGGATCCCCTAATACTTCTGGCGGTAGCGTTGGCCATATTCTCTGCGTGGGCTAGGCTCCTCGCCTCCGGCAAGGCGAGGACCATGTCCTCCATAGATGACTTGATAACTAAGCTGTACGAGGCGGCTAAGGGCTACGGCGACCCGATACATGTGTCTTTGGGAATATACGCGGCCAAGCTGTTCTACATAGGCACGCCGGCTACGCTAGTCGTCGCGGCTGTACTGTCGGCGATATATGTGGTGTACCAAGTGACCGAACACGACAGCTCGGTTCCAAAGGATCTCGCGGTATATGTGGCCTCGCTCGCTGTGGCCTTCTCCTACTACTCGGGCATTCCGATACAGTTCAAGCTCTAGACCTTTTTAAGGAAGGCACGCAATTTTCAGCGTGAGCTTGATCTTGAGGAGGAGGGGGAGGGAGGTCAAGCACGAGCAGGAGCTGTACCCAATGGTTATGGCCGTGCTTCAGGACATGTTCCGCGGCTATAAGGTGCTCTATCAGCACAGGGCAGTGGGCGGCATACCGGACTTCTTGGTGTACATGTACACAAGCGCGATGCCGGTGGAGGTGAAGACGTATGTCAGTGAGCGCGATGCAGAACAGCTGGACAGGTACGGCGGTGGGTGCATAGCGGTGCCCGAGGACAAGCTGAAGTACGCCGAGCGCTGGTTCGACTGCATAATTTTAATACCTGTAGTGGTTAGGAGACGTGAAAAGGCCGTCGGTGATCGTGGCGAAGATAAGGAGGTGGTCGAAGGAGCTGATGAGCAAGACGTGCGGGGATGAGGTCTCTGGGCAGACTTCTGGGAATTGATGGAGCTGAGACCTATCTGGCCGAGGCCGGGCAGTGCTCCATAACGTACAAGGCGGAGCGGCCCCCGGCCGCCGTCCACTACGTCTCTGACGCATCATGCCTCTCTCCATGCTTCCTAGGCCTTTCCTTCGGCTCGGTGGTAATCTTAACGGTAGGGGACTTCGACTTCTCCGAGGTTGCCAAACAGCTTGGGTTCGAGAACAAGGTCAAGGCGATGGCTCTGGAGATAGCCTCGAAGGCCATGGCCATGAGGGGCATCCTGGGGCCGGAGCTGAGCAGACTGTCGATATATAGGGCCTATCTGGCGTACAAGGGCATCTTGGACGCACGCGTGGAGAAGTATGACTACCAGAAGGTTCGCGCCTTCCTCAGCTATGTGGCTCCCATCATCGCTGGCGCCTTTAGGCCAAGGGCTTGTCTTAGGAGCAAGTATGGATAGGATACTAACGATGAAGCTACCGACACTATGCGACCTGCTGACGCCAACTAAGAGCTCCTACGCGGTGAGGACGCCGGTTGGGGTCTATGTGGATCTGTCGAAGCTGTACGACGCGGTCGAGGTGCTTGGATGGAGGATCTTGAGGCTCTACGTTGAGAAGTACGGTTCATGCCGGATCCTTAGGAGACTGTCCAGCGTGGAGAAGTACGGCGACCTCTGCGTCGATGTGTCGTTCGCGGACGCCGTATCGGCGATCCTCGACGGTAGGGTCGAGGAGGCAACTAAATACGCCGCGGCAGTGGCGGCATTGATATATGCTTTGGGTGGCAGGGACAGGCTGGCCGAGATGCTGACCGGGCGGCTTTTAAATCGTTGAGGTAGACGGACATGTATCCTCCTGAGGTCTGGACCATCCTACAACACGACAACGTGTACGGCTTCGGCTTGACCTATTTCAAGGAGCGGCGCGGCGTTGTCTACAAGTCGGACAAACCTGTTGTGGTGTTCTTCGTGGCGAGGAAGCTCCCTCCCCACATGGTGCCGAAGGAGTTCCTGGTGCCTCCTAGGCTCGTTGTCGGGGGAGTGCAAGCTATCACAGACGTGGTGGAGGTCGGGGGGAGGGTCTCCGGCTCGCCCTCATCTTCTCCTCTTCCGCTACAGACCGACAGGTTCAGGCCGCTGAGGAGCGGCGTGTCGGGATGTGCTTACAACGGTGATGCTTGCACTATAACTGGCCCGTTCGTGGATCAGAACGGCCAGATGTATATGCTGACCAACGCCCACTGCGCCGGGAGGATAAACTTCTCCTGTGAGATAGCCAGCACAGCCGGCAACCCTGTCCTCCAGCCATCTCCGTTCGACAGAGGCGTGTATCCAAACGACGTGATAGGGAGGATAAGCTGGAGCTCGGGGCAGGAGCTGTTGAGCGGCCAAACCAACAGGGATATAGCAATCATCATACTTGAGCCCTATGTTTCAGCGCTTCCATATTTGGCGGATACTGGGTATGCGCAGAACGGTCAGATCAAGGATCCCTCTATGCAGGATATAGGCACGACCGTGGTGAAGAGCGGCAGGAGCTCTGGCTTGACCTTCGGGATGATATATGCGCTGAACGTCACGGTCAAGACCTACTACAATGCATGCGGCATGTCGATTGTGACTAACACCGTGGCCACCACACGGATGATAGAGGAGGGGGACTCCGGTAGCGGGCTCTACGGTATTGACGGAACCTTCCTCGGGCTGTTCTTCGCCACCTCGGACAGCTACAGCTTCGCGATACCGGCCGGCAGGGTGCAGGAGTTGGGCTTGACTCCGGTCAAGGCCATCCCGCCGCAAGTGCCCCTATCGCTCACGGTGAGCGTGTAGCATGTCGGCCCAGATATCAGCGAAATATCTGGGGCAGTACAACGGCCAGGTCTACTTCAAGGTGACAACCCCCTTCTCCCTAAGGGAGGGGGAGCTAATAATATACTCCGGCGAGGCGAAGACCGTGGAGGTGGCGAGATGGAGGTTCTGCCCCCTCGCAGGCTCCTCCCTGGTCAGCGGTCCTCTGCCTGGTTCCGGCACCTACATGGTTGACGTGGTGCAGTACGACAACATCTGCCAGCCCGGCCCCGATATGTACTATGTGGATTTCTATGTCCCATCAGGTTTTATAGGTGGAGCCTCCACCGCTGAGGTGTATTTGTGCAAGAACGCAACTTGGGGCATAGACTGCGACTTCAGCAATGCGGACATGGCTACCATAGTGCCGTTGGGGGTCAAGATACCGCTTGGGCCGGATGTGTATAGAATCACCGTGGCTCTATACGCTCCAGGCTTCATATCCATGAGGATATGGCACAACGACCAGAAGGTGTACGATATGGGGGACAAGATAATCTTCCCAATAGTGGTGGACGTAAACAAGCTCCCGCTCTTCCCCAGCTTTGTGGTGGCGCCCCCAACAACTTCAACTATCGGTGGGTTCGTGAACAGCGGAATAAGGGTGGGCGCTTACGTATTTGGCGTGGCTGGGGTTCTAGCTTCTAGAGATATAGGGGAGTTGATGTTCGGCTTTATGGGGCCACTGATTGTGGATAAGCTTGTCGGAAAGATGTTCGAACCCTAGCGAACGACCGATTGGGAAGAGACCGCTAGCCTTAGATCTCCTTGGGCGGTGGTTGAGAGTTTTTTAAACGCTCCTAATGGAGCTGTCATGTCACAGCAAGCGATACAGGTCAATTTCAATAAGCCTGCCGGCTACATACCGCCGGGCCGCACCGCCCTATACACAGCTACCGGGTCTGGTAGTCTGAGCATATACATAGGCAACGATGGCTCTCCCAACGTGAGCGTATACGTAGAGGCCGACGGAGCCATTTCCAATCCGATCCAAGGAAATGTTGGTACCGGCGGCTACGTTAGTGTTCAGTTCCAATCGTACTTGGTCATATATGCTGACAACCCAGGCTACAGTTCTGACCTAGCACCGTCCATAGTGGTCACCGGCACCGTCACGCCGCCTGCGCCTTCGCCCACGCAGACTGCCGGCGCCACTGCGTTCGGCATCGACATAGGCTCGTTGCTCAACATGTTCATGTCGCTGATGTTGTTCATGCTCATGTTCAAGATGATGGGCTCACTCATGAGCGCGTTCGGCGGCACGGCCGGAGGCAGATCCTCCGCCGCGTTCTAAGGTTCCAACCTAAACGATTTTTATTTTCCTTGAGCTTTCCTTCGTGAGCCAGCCTCTTTCATGTCCGAGCTTTAGGAGTGGCTCAGTTGTAGCATATTCGTGTAGCTACGGCAGGTTCTTCGCCTTCGACCCCCCGGTGCCCGTCTTGGCTTCAGCCACAGTGTACACCGCCGGCGGGTATCCCATATCGGCCAAGCTGTCTCTCCGCTCCCAACAAGCCAGGACAGTTATCGCCAGGATATACTATGGAGATTCCTACTTCGACCGTGTCCTCGACTCGCCGGTGGAGGTGTACATAGCGCCGAACATTGGAACCCCAAGCGGGTTCCAAGCACTCACAGAGGTCAAGGTCTACTCCATAGGGGGCGACCTCCTTGCCGATGTACCTGCGGTCTCCCAGGAGACGGGTGCGCAGTTGCAGACCGTGGAGATCGACTCGCAGTACCAACTGTCTCCCTCGTCGTTTCTGCTCAGCTATGGGGACTATGGAATGGCAGTATCCAGGCCGATCAACCCAGGCTCATACACGGCCAAGTTCTACGCCCCGTCTAGCTCATCCCTATACACAGCGTTGTTGGCCTCCTCTGGGGTTATGCAGGGAGGAACCTTCACGGATCCGGCTAATCCAAAGATCGACTTATTCCCCTCAGCGTTCGTCGTGGTGCCCTACTCCTCCACCCCGACAGCCTCCGCCCTTGTGGCGGCCGCGTCCTTAGGATTTCCGATGCCTGATATATTCGGCTTCGCCAGGGCGGCCCTCGGCTTTCTGGCCTCGATCCCGAGCGATATAGCAACAGCGGCTAGCGTCGCGTACAACAGCTTGACACAGCTGGGTAGCAACCTATGGAAGGGCGTGTACAACGCAGGCATGGCCGCGGCCGGGGCGGTAAAAGCGGCTTTGGACTGGAGCATGAAGACTAGGATAAGCATAGGCCCGTTCTCGATATCGGTGTTCGACTTGACCATGCTTGCCGTAGGGGCCGTGGTGCCGTTCGCCGCGGCGGGCTTGGTGGCCGACTTCGCGGTGGACGGCCTGCTGGCGCTGGGTTTGAGCGAAAGTGCGGCGGCGGCTCTGGGGAGGCTCGCGGGTGGGCTGGCAGGAGGGGCCCTAGCCTACGCCATAGGCAAACTGTCAGGAGAGAGCGACTCCCAAGCACTGCTGGATGCGGCCATAGCTGGAGCAAGCCCGTTCTTGGGCTGGAAGCCCCTCCTCGCCTTGAGTGTAGGCGGAGCTCTGGTGCTCAGCGCGGTCAACCCCTCAAGCGTCTCGTCGATGGCTACGGACAACTCCAAGGGGGAGGTGGCACTTGGGAGCGCGGTGGTGAGCTCCTGCTTTGATCCGTACTCGTCGGTTCTCCCGATGCCCGACTGCTTGAGGGCCCTCTCCGCCAGCTCTACGCCTCTGGCGGCCATAACCTACATAGGGCCGGAGGTCGCGCCGGGGGTGCTGGCGCAGTTTGTGCGGGTGCAGGTGAAGAACGTATCGTCGGTACAAGGAACCTTCATCTTGAAGACCGACAACAACGGAAGAATAAGCACAGCCCAACTACAGATACCTCCAGGCGGAACGGCAGACGCCTCTGTGGTGCTACAGCCGGGCCAAGCACGGATATGCGTGGAGTACGGAGGTATCGACATAGACTGCAGGCAGTACTCAGTTGCCGTTCAGCAACAGCAAGGAGGAGGACAACAAGGAGGGGGACAAGGCCAGGACTTTAGCCAGCTCCTCGCCTTAGTACCGCCGATAATACTGCTGGGAGCAGTTGCCGAGCTGGTGGGGCGATGAGGCCCGGCAAGGACGTCTTCTTCGGCTTCATCGTCCTCTGGTATACCTGGCTCTTCGGCCAGATGATGCAGGCCGCTGAGGAGGCCATCCAGAAGCGCTCGCTGGAGCCGCAGACTTTGGAAACCCTCTTCGCCCTAATGAGCTATGCCGCCTACTTCATGGTGATGACTAAGATTGTCCTCAATGTATTCTGGCCGCCAGGAGGCGCGCCGTCTGGCGGAGGAGCACGGTTCGGGCCCGAGGAGCAGTTCTAGCTGTGAATATATCCTCTGGCGGCCTAAACGGGGTAGATATATATCGCCCCCTTGCTCTCCTTGTAGGTGCACTTCACGCCCAGCTGTATTGCCGTGTCGCCGTAGAATATAACGCCGTTGTCGCAGTCAACTGTCGTCTCCCTGTCCTTCACTACGACCAACACCTCCGAGCCGTCCTCGTCCACCACCACCTCCATCGGCGGTAGCCTGACGCCGGGTAGCTTGGCGCCGCCCTTCATACCGACCAGCAAGCCGCCTTAAGGGCCTGGCAGACTGCGTCCGGGGAGTCTATCGCCACTATGTAGGACTTCTTGAACTCAGCGACTGGCCTCGCTAGGCCCTCCCTTATCAAGCTCTTCACGGCGCTTCTGTACTTCTTCCTGAACTTGTACGTGCCGTGCGTTTTATTCGCGATGAACCTCTCAGGGGATTGACAGAAGTGAAAGGCCAACTCACAAACGGGCGCGGCTATCGGTGCCACCTTGTTCGAGAAGCACCTCCTCGCTCCTCCTACCGTGGTGACCATAAGGACGAGTCCTGGCTCCTCGGTCTTGAGCAAGATAGGCGCCGTCCGACAGTCCACCTCTACGAGCTTGCCGTAGGCCATATTAGGGAAGAGGAAGGGAGGAAATATATCTTTCTGCGTAGCTGAAAGCAAGCACGGCGTAGATACATCCCCCCTCTGTGTGTTCACCCCCATGGCAAAGGACAATTTAAACCCCGCTTGAGATCCGGCATGGTCAGCAAACTCGAACTGGCGGCCAGCAAGTGGAAGGCTAAGACCGCGGAGGCTGGCAAGAGGTGGCAGGAGGCGGTCTCCTCGCCCGCGGCCATCACTAACTGGGTTAGGGGCGTCAAGCTGTTCATAGGCCAGAGCCCCAGCGAGGAGATAACTCAGCTCTACTACGACGGAGTAACGTCCCCGGAGGCGCTGAACAAGTACGAGACGAAGGTGAAGAGCGAGAGGGCACTAGAAAAATACAAGAACAACCTCATAGCCGGGCTCACGGCTAAGCTGAAGGAGGTCAAGGTCTCCGAGACGGTTAGCGAGGCCTACAGAAAGGCGTAGGACTAAGAGCATAAGCGCTCTGTATAACCCATATTTTTTCTCCTCTTTCCTTCTCCTTTCCTCTCTCCCGTTCCCCTTAGGGTTTATCAGCAAAGGTTCGTCTAGGGGCTGGGAGGGTGTTTCGGATTCGACGCGTAAGCCCCAGGCGTTTTAAACCGCAGTAGGATTGATGCATGCCCCTCGCCCCATCCAGGGTGCTTCCGACCGGCATACGCCTAAACACCTTCGGCTACAACACCTTCAACGGCTCTGGCCACCACGTTAGGTTCAACGTCTCAAGCTTCGGGAACCCGTACACCACGTTCGCCGCATGGTTCGTCCCGTTCAACTATGGAGGCATGATGCTTTTCGGTATGTCATCATACGACCTCTACTTCTCATGCAATGGCGTTGGGGTGAACACCTCGTGTTCGGATGTTTATGGCTTCTCAAGTTCGTTCCCCACCGCACCACAGCTCCTCGCTGTGGCGATGCCCAACAGCTACCCGGGGGCCAATACGCCGTACATATGGTACAACGGCGCGAGGCAGACCCTCTCCCAGCTGTGCGGCTCGCCTTGTTCGGGGAACGTGAGCAACCCGGTGAGGCTGGGCTGTTGGCCAAACGACGACTACTTCGAGCTCGACGGCACGATAATCCACTTCTTCGTCTGGAACAGGGCTCTGACTGATGCTGAGGTTCAACAGCTTTACAGCTGTGGCTGGCAGAGCCCATGTCCCCCGACCAGCGGGCTGATACATTGGATAGGGCCTGATGGGGTGGATAGGGTAGGAGGAGCACCGGTGGTGATCAGCAACGCCAGGGCACAGTGGTACAACTACTACACCGGGGACGGCTTCGTCTATGTCGATATATACTCGGGCGCCACCACGGACAACACGCCGCCCGGCCAAGGGTACACCTATGTGGCGTCAGTGATGGTACCAATAGAGGATGCATGGTTTGGGTATGGCGGCTGTGGTGGCTGGTCCTGCATCACTGCGGCCTATAAGGGCTGGATGCACATAGACAGAGATGAGAGGAACAGCGTGATGCCCAACTGGGTTCTAAGGGCAGGAGGACCGGGTACGAGTGTGTCTCTTGTGTACAACATGAACGTCTACTTGCCGCAGTCCGGGACATATACGATCGAGTGGATCTCTGACGACGGCTTCCAGCTGTACATAGACAACAACCTGGTCATAAACAACTGGGTCTGGCAAGGCCCATGTCTCCAGACCGCGCAGACGACCTTATCCTCGGGCTGGCACAACTTCTTGATCAAGTTCATGGAGGGCGGCGGTTGCTGGGCGTTGGTCGTAGGTCTGGTCATGCCGGACGGCACTCCGGTCAGACCCCTCCTCCCAATGTACGGGATAAAGATAAGGCCTGGCGCGTATACGACCTACGGCCTTTCGCCGACTAGGATCTTGACCCCGACCCGCTGAGCGGCGGGCCCCGCCCCGAGCGGCTAGAGGGGGCCGACCTCCTCACGAGGATCGTCCTGACCTTTTCGAGGAAGCGCGGCAGTCCCTCGGCGCTGAGGGCTCTGACCTTCGAACGCGCCGGAAGGGCCAGCAGGTCTGGCTCGCCCACGGGCATAAGCCTGGCCACCGCTGAGTACGCTATGGCGGAGTACAGCCGCTTCCTCTTCGCCTTCCTGGCCGGTCCGTACCTCTTCTCAAGCTCCTTGTACACGGCCGATAGAGCCGCATACGCCCTTGAGGGGCCAGCCGGAATGGGCCCGTCGTACTTCCGTATCGGCCCGTGCTTGGCCGCTAGGTATGTATATACATCTATATACATCGACAGCTCGTCTTCGGTCAGTTCTGCGGGTATGCACAGCCCCGCTTGGCACGTGGCTCCTATGAAGTAGCGGAGGGGAGTGCTTCTGCCCATATGGACAGATAGGGCGTACCTTTAATCTTGCTCAGCTTTTTGGTTTTTAAAGGCACACCGGCACCTACCATGGCGGTCAAACTCAACATCGAGAAGATCATCAGGAAGCACAAGAAGCAGATAAGCGGGTGGATGGTGGGGAAGGATGGAAAGCTCGTGATATTCATATCCCCGGGGAAGCAAGCCCCCAGCGAGTTGCTCGTCGCGCTTCAGTCCGCCGACGTGGCATATGAGATACGCTACAGCGACATCAAGCTGATGCAGTTTTTTCGACCGTGGGGAGGAATAAAGGGAGCACTCTGCAGTCCCCCGGTTGGCGGCTACACATGTCACCACTGCGCGTCACCCTTGAACGGCGACAGGAGCGGGGAGGAGGGAGTGCTGTACGATCCCAACACGCTTGAGGCGGTCGGAAGCGTGAAGATACTTGAGGATCATCCCTTCCATCCCTACGGCCTTATTGAGACGATAGAGGCATTCTTCAGGTGGATCTTCTTGGGGGAGAAGACGGTCAATAAATACGACTTCGCTAGGGTGGACTACTCAGATGACAACGGCAAGACCAAGGTAGGCGTTATATTCGCCGGGCCTGGCGACGGCTCGTTCGCCATAGCTTACGACATAGCGAACGCGCCGATAAGCGGAGGCAATATAGACACCATAGAGAAGCACCTTGAGGATCAGCTGGAGGCAGTGGTGCTCCACTACGAGTCTAAGGACTTCCACTGCGTTTTACCAAGGAGATACAAGGTGGTCGGCAAGGGCGGCGTCACTGTTATGGCGTACGAATATGCCTACTACTTCGAACCCGTCTACTACCTGCAAGCCGATCCCGCCACTTGCAACGGCAAGACAATTACTGAGTCTGTCAGGCCTGGCTATTCCGGGTCGGTGGTGTATATCCCATAACCGAGAAAACCATTTTTTCCTATTTTTTGCCCTCTACCTCTTGATCAAATCGCACAGATCTACTGCGTAATCCCTCAAGGAATAGCGGTAGTCCACCTCAACGTCCTCTTCCACGGCCGCCAAGGTCATCTCGGCTATCTCCTCAGTCTCAAGCTCTGGCTCCCATACTCCATATGCGAAGGAGAGGCTCCAATCCCTTTTGTATCCTATATGTTTGGCGGGTATCCTATATCCCTGCGCGAACTCGTTGTGGGCTGGGGCGTCGAGGTAGACCACCGGCGTCCCGCAGGCCATGGCCTCGGCAACCGGCAGGCCGAAGCCCTCCGATCTGGAGAGGAAGAGCAGAACCTTGGAGCGGGAATATATCTCCCAGACGTCCGTGGTGAAGTATCCGTCTATGTATGGGTAGTTGGTCGCTATGGAGGCGTTCCTCTCCGCCAGCTCCTCGGCCGCCTCAAGGTAGAGGTCCACGCCCTTCCTGTAAGCCACGGCCGGGGTCAGTCCATCGTCCCAGACGAGGGCGGGCCTGGCGCTCAGCACTATGCCTACGTCGTAGTCCCTGTGGCGCCTCCTGCAGAGGTTCCTCTGGACGCCCAGCGGTAGCAACTCCACGTTCTTAGAGGCGGCCCGCGTCCACCTGTACACGTAGAGGGACGGCACTATGAGGAGCAGTCCTTCGAGCACCTCCTGTGCCTTAAGCAGGTCCTTGAACGGGCCCTCCGTAAGGAAAACGACCGCGTCGCCCTCCCTAAGCATCTTGTGGGCCTTGGCTACGGCTACGTGGTCCAAGTTGAAGATCAGACCTAAGCGCCTCCTAGGCGTGCAGACGGTCTCTATCTCCTCGGCCAAGGCGTTTGCGTAGGTGTGTACTGACCCCAAGCTCTCTGCGGAGTATCCGCGGTGGAGGATGAGCTGGCCTTTGCGCACCAACGGAATAGACGTCCGGCCTCCTCCCCGGCTTGAAGGACAGGGCCTTATGCGGGGCATATACCGGCCTACCTCCAATTTAATAGCTCTCTCGGCTTTTAAATCGCCCGAGGGGTCGAGCATGATAGTCGAGAAGACGATAGCGCCGGGATATGTGGCCAGCGACACGATACTGTTCTCGGCTGTAGGCGACGGATGGGTCTACATATCGGTGCAAGCGCCGACGCCTTTGGATATATACATAGACGGCACGCACTTCAGGTATATAACCCCGCAGAACTACACGTTGATTAATGGGATCCCCGCCTTCTCTGGGTCGAACACATACTACTTTCACAGGACGGTCTTGGTGGTGGCCAGACCCGGGAGCTTGCCCGGCATTAAGATAAGCGCAGTCTACAGATAGCTGAAAGCACAACTGCCTAGAGCTGGGAGGAGGCCAGAAACAGCAGGACGTTTTAGGGCGGCTGGAGGATCCAGAACCATAAAAGTTGGAGTCTTAGGGTGTTCTTCGCTAGAACGGCTGTGGCTTCCTCCCTGGAAGGCCTGGGGGTTGGGGCGCCGGCGGAGGCGGCGGCGGGATGTTCGACGGCGGTTGGCAACAGCAACCACGCGAGCACGAGGATACGCACGTGCCGCCTCCTCCGCACAAGTCGGGATCGACACAGACCGTCCCGGTTGGGCACTCGGGCTTAGGGCTCGGCGATGGGGTTGGAGCCGGTGGCGGGCTCGGCTGAGGTGGAGGCGATGGGCTTGGCTTCTTGCAACAACATCCAAGTCCGCAGTCGGACACACAAGTGCCTCCGGAGGTCAAGCACACCCCAGGACCCAGACAAGAGGTGTCCGGCGGGCACGAGCTCGACGATGGAGGCGGGGAGGGAGGCGACGGAGTGGGCTGTGGAGGCGGAGGCTGAGGCGACGGGCTAGTCTCCTTGCAACAGCAACCAACCCCACAGTCGGATTTACAAGTGCCTCCTCTGGCTTCGCATAAGCTGTAGTCCAAGCACGAAGTGCCTGGCGGGCATGGGCTTGGCTGTGGAGGCTGAGGCGACGGGCCTGGCGGCGGGGTGGGCTGAGCCAGCCTCTTGCAACAACAGATGCCTATTTGCCCTGTGCAAGTGTAGCCGGGGTGGGTGCACGGCGGCGGGAGGAGAACATCGCAAGAGGGCGCGGTCGGCTGTGGCTGAGGCGGAGTGGGCGTGGGGGATGGAGTGGGCTGGGCCCCTTGCGGTGCGAAGTAGACGATGCACGAGTCGCCCCCGATTGTCAGCACGAATTTCACGCTTCCGGTCGTGCTCGGTTGCTTCACGAAGAACTTGTACCAGCAAGTACTACCCTTAAGGATGTGGCCGAATACGGTGGGGTCGCAACCCCACTCTCCTCTGCTTATGTTGACCTCAGGGGAGGGATATACTTGAACCATCGTGTTTGAGCTAGGATCTACGCCGAACGTGGTGTCGCCTCTTATCGCCGTCACATAGAGGGTGTACCACAAGCCGTCGGGCGGCACTTGGATGGTCTGGCCACACTGCGACTTGGTTCTGTCTATCACAGGCAAGGCGTTAGTGGGACAGGTGACTGGCCCTCCAGGCGCAGTAGGATTGAACGACATGCCTAACTGCAGTCCAGCTTTAAAAAACAGATGTCTGGAGGCAAATCGTCTTGTGGTTTCAACAAGGGAGAGAGCTTTTAAAATCGGCTAAGGTTCTTCCATGGCCGGCCCGCTGAGCTTGGCCGTATCTGGCCTTTCGGCGTTCGTGGTGCCGAGTGATCTAGGCAGTGTAAACATACAAGCGACCATAACTGCCTCGCAGAAGTGCTCCAACTACCGAGTGGATGTGGCCGTGGACGGGAGAACGTTCTGGACCATGAGGTATTCGGACACCCTAGACACCGCTTGCCAGAAGGACATCACGATAACCATAAGCGCCGACCAGATAAAGAACTACGTCATCAACGGGAACACCCTCCAGATAAAGCTCTTCTGCAACGACCAGCAGAGCGACGAGGTCGATCTGCCGATCATAGTAGGAGTGAGCGGCGATGTCACCATGACTCCGCCTTTGTATATATCCGCAGTGCCGGGTGTGCCTGGGCCGGGCACCGTAACTCCCTCTTCGGTTCAAGTATCCGTCGTGCTCGGCACCGCCACACTATATGCGGCCGCTTGCGATAGATTGCCTAACTATGTGTCGTCCTTGACTATATCATCCAGGTATGGAGGGTCGGTTGCAACCAAGGTGACTGCGGATATAGTGGACGGGGCCTTGGAGGGAGGCATATCGTGTGCTATAGCGCAGGCGAGCATGTCCCTAAGTAGCAACTCAAACACCCTACAGCTTCCAGCGCGCATCGATGAGGCTTTGATCAAATCCTTGGCGAGCACCGTGTCGCCTCCGTTCGATATTGAGCAATCCAACGACATAAAGCCCATAGGAGGAAGCGGGACGGTCACCGAGGTGTGGATAGGAGCTGGCGGTGGATGGGTTCTGATAAAGGACGCCACCGGCAAGCAGTACTCATTCAAGGGAGAGCTGAGGGTGAAGCTCAGTCAGCCGATACAAGTACAACTCTTCGGTGACTCCCCAGCCAAAAAGCTTGCGGATTTGCTTTCTACCACCACCCCCCTAGCATCACCCAACACTTCATGCGTCTCAGGAGTTGGGTCGTACGTGTTCACTCCGAAAGGAGGTTGCTACGCCAACCTGAAGGTAGAGACGCTCTATGGATACAGAATAACCACAGACGTGCCGAGGACGATTTCTGGAGCTGGATCGAGATACGCTTTGATTAGGCAGGACGAGGACATGTTGACCTTCTTGACGTCTAACAGCGAATCCATCTACAGCTCTTTCGGGCTTCCATACTACTCATCTGCGCTTACATCGTTTGGCATCATTGTTCCACAGGAATACAAAGGCGTATTCGACAGCCTCCTCTCAAGTTTGTCCACAAAAAGTTCTAGCAGTATATACAAGATAGTAGACAACTTCCCATGCGGTAATATGAATATCTATGTGGCAACCATAAATCAGAACCTACAACAGAGCCTGCCATCGGTGATAGCCTTAACGTCCGGGTGGGGTAAGGGATACATAGCCTCTCAGAGCGACCTCTTGGCGTTCGTGAAGTATCTCCTCAGCAGTCCGATCCTCTTGGGATTTGAGCAAGGTGGATCCGTCAGAGATATACTGGTCACAGTGGACAGCTACACGCCTAACATCCCCAGCAGAATCCAGCTGGCCTCCCAGCTGGGCTGTCGGTATGTGCCTCAAAACCTCCAGCTCCAGCTGACTGCTAGCCCCGCGGCGTCCATGTGCTACTACTTCGTGCAGGATGGAAATACGTACAGAGATCTCGGGTACTTCTTCTGCCCGAAGAGCACCGGCACGGTGGAGCTTACCGCGCAAAATAGAATTCCAACTGCTCCAGTTAATATCGACTGCAACAACGGGATATGCGTTATATCTGGGGAGTACGCCGGAAAGTACATCAGTGGCATACGGGATCTGTTACTACTCGGCGTGGTGGATGAGAATACCTCCATACTCCAGTTCACAGCCAACCTCAGCGACATCTTCAAGTATGTTCTGGGCGAAAATGGGGGCGGGCTGGCGAAGCTGAACTTCGCCGGAGGGCAACCAATATACCAGAATTTCAACGGGTTCCAATGGACCTACAGCTTGACGCTTAAAGATTATGGGTGTGTCACTGGAGGGGGTCTGCTCACCTCCCCTGGCCCCTATACGGCCACAGTTTCGGTAGCTAGAAAGAGCATAATAGATACGCCTCCACCGTGCACCATGTATACGCAGACCAACTTTGAAGTTTGGGACACCTACGAGAGGGGCACACAGTGGCTTGCCTCGGCCTCGGCTACGTTCTCCTTCGATGCACCGTCTCAAGACGCCGTAAACGCGTTCAAGAAGAGCTTGCAGAGCTCCGGCGGACAGGTGGTGGGGGGAAACCAAGCGCCGCCTCCTCAGTCCCAGGTGCTCTCGTGCACCTTCGTGGGCTACTCGGGCAATAAGGCCATATGGTCGCTGAGCTCCCTCGCTGGCACAATGAACGTTGATGTGCATGTATATGCCAAGGATCAGAGCGGCTCAGTCCTGGCCACAGTGGCGAGGAACGTCAGCGTGCAGGCAAACGGCTCAGCCCAAGTGACTGTCGACATCCCGCCGAATACGTCTACGCTGGTCTTCGAGGCACTGTACAACGGCCTACTGCAGTGTAGCGACAGCAGACAGGTTCCTGGCGTAGTGGTGCCCCAGCCGTCGCCGACACCCACCCCCACCGGAGGCGTTACGCAGGGGGCTGTGCATGACTTGCAGACGCAGGGGGCGCCGCCTTGGGTAAACCAGCTGACGGCCTACTTGGCGCAGAACAACCTAACCGTCATCTCGGTCTCGCAGGTGGACTCCTACACCTGGCGCATAGACTTCTCCGCGCCGGACGGCTCCAAGCACTGGGTTGCTGTAGGACAGAACATCTCGGGTAGCGGATATACCGTATCTTCAGACCTACTGCAGTCGCCGATTCAAGCAAATACCTTGTCCGACTGTGCCGCCGCGATAGCGCAGGCGGTAGGATCTGCCGCGCCTCCATCGTCCGGCACTCCGATCGTGACGGTCAGCCCCACATGCCTCTCGCTCGGCGGCGGGGGGGTTGGACAGTTGCAGGTCTTAGCGTCAAGCGGATTGGACATCGGCGTCAAGGGCGGGCTAGGGTACAGCTCGGCCCAGGCGGCGTCCAATACTGTGCCGCTGGACTTGGTCGATCAGTACGGCAACAAACACAGACATGTGAAGGACAAGAGGTTTACGCTGAACATCAAGGCCTCTGCGGTCAAGGTGCCTTTGTACATCTACCTTGAGTTCGACGGCTACGACAGCAACGGCACGCTGGAGGCTTCCTCGTCGGCTTGGATAATTCTCGGTCCGGACAGGAGCACTACGGACGGAATCTGCGCCTCGCTGTCCTAGCGGCGCCCACAGAACTTCTCCACGTCCACCATATAGCAATACTTCCTAACCGGCCTCTCCTTGGTATCCATAAGGGAATCGCCGAGCACCTCCTTAAGCACTGCCGACAGCAAGCTGTTGAGAGAGACGGGCTCAGTTCCAACCAGCCTCATGGCTTCCTTGATCATCTTAAGCTTGATGCACGCCATCTTCGAACGCCAAGAGCACACCACCTTCCGAGCGGCCTCTTCGACCGCGGCCCTCAGCTCCTCATAGCTCATCAAGGTTACCGTGTCGGCACGGATGATCCTTCTGGGTTGTACCCCCGCCCCGAGGTTGTCGATCATCCTCTGCACGGCCGCCCTCACCCCTGCGGCGACGCTTCCGCAGGCCTTCTTGAGCGCCTCAGCTTGCTTCGATGTAATGAATACCGTGACCGGCACCAAGTCCTTTCTATCCCTCACTTGGATGTGGACGCACCACATATCCTCTTTCTGCGCCCTATCGACCGCGGCGCGGATGGCGGCGGCCAGCGAAGGAAAGGCTCCGTTGTTCACAAGCCTAGCCAGTTCGGACTTCATAGATGACGGAATCAAAACGGTGTAGTTCCGGTACCGCCTCCTATGCGAACCGGATCTTCTGAGTTTGCTGTTCATGGGCAGAAGAAGATAGCTTATATTTAACTATTTATATCGGCAGGAGCCGCCACCTAGTTGCGGGCGCACCCGCGAATATCTTTAAAAGTCGGGCGGATAAGCACCTATGGCCAAACACTTGTTCGCCAGGTACAACATAGTTGTGGACAAGGGTGCAGTCATCGATCAGGTTCTGGAGGAGCTGAACAGATCCCTCAACCTTTCCAGGTATCCTGAGGTCTTCAAGGACGTCAAGGACAAGCTCTCATTCATGCTGGAACTGCCGTACTACACTGAGTGGGCCGTCGGGTACTGCCGGGGGATAGGAGGGTTCATCGGCTTCGAGGGGCCGTTGGACTACTGCATAGAGAACGCGTTGAAGGAGAGGCTGTATAACGAGATACTTCCATACGTCCTCACCAAGCTCAAGAGGCTTCCTCCAGCAGAGGAGGTGATAGCCAGAGCGCAGGAGATAGCAAGATAGGTCGTCAGGTAGTTATTAGGCGCCGATATTTTGCCGACAATCTTTATTAACCGGCCCGTACTTTGTTAGGTGCGCATCTACGACCGCGTAGCAATGGTCGACGTAGAGCTACGTGGGAATCAAGAGCAGATTTCGGAGATCGTCGAGAAGACCGCCAAGGAGGGAGGCAGGATCCTCATAAACGAGCCGCCCGGTAGCGGAAAGACGCTGGGGGTCATCTACGGCTTGGCCAAGGCCGGCGTCAAGGCGCTTGCCTTAGTACCGAACAGACCTATAATTTCTGTATGGGAGCGCTATGAGGTATATACCGATGATGGTGAGGCGTATAGATTTGTCGGCTTTAGAAGCAAAAGGGAGTTCAACTGCCCGGCGTTCGAGGGCTTGCCTGCGTGGTCTCTACATGTGACGTGCAACCTTGAGGAGCCGGTGGCCAGCAAGATGGAGAAGTGCCGCTACTATGCGCCGCCGCTTCCGGGTTGGATGAGCGGCCTAAGGGTGCTGAAGTACGGCGAATACACAAGCATTAGGGGTGAGCGCTGGTCGGTGCCCACGAGGGAGGCGGTGTGTCCCTACTACGATCAGTTCAAGGCATATGCGGATGGAGAGAACTTGGTTATGACCTACGACAAGTTCTTCCTTGAAGCTTTGTCGGGTCGCCTCCCGATGTTCGACGTCGTGGTGCTGGATGAGGTGGACGTAGCTTGGCAACATATGTTCAAGAAGCTGGAGCTACGCACCGAGTTCCTAAGAGAGATTATGAAGATGCTCAAGGAGAAGGGACAGGAGGGGAGCGATGCGCTGATAAACACGCTGGCGGACGCCGTGATAGCGCTTGAGCAAGGGGTGGTTCCCTCGAACCTCTCGGAGTTGGCCACAGCTTTGAGGATGGCCGCCAGAAGGCTCGATATGGATCTGGGATCGCTGGGCTTTTTCGACTCCCGCAACGCCAAGGTCATAGCGAAGTCTAAGGGGAAGGCGGTGTTCCTCTTGGATCACAGCAGGTTGACTGACTTCGCCAAGACGCTGATATATGTCACGGGCACCCCCATGGAGGAGGATGAAGTCAAGGAGCTGTTCAGGAGCGAGCGTTACTCGTTCAACAAGAGGCAGTTGGGCAAGATAGTCCTGCTGAACGGCGGCGATCTGGCCGTCAAGGGAATTTGGTTCAAGCAACCGAAGCTGTACAAAGGGGAGGTGCAGTCGTTCTGCAGGAGGATGGACGAGTGGACCAAGAAGCTCTCCGCGGCTGTACCCACGTTGGTGCCTGTATTCTCCTACAGGCACTTCATGGCGTGCGAAGATGTGGGGACGCCGATAGAGCTGTTCAGGGAATACATGGACAAGGACGGCTCATTGTTACAGAAGTTCGCCGGCGGGGAGGTGCCGGTGGTTTTCTCCTCCAGGGCAATAAGGGGCATACACTTCGACTTCAACAAGATGGCCATAGCCATAACCAAGTACCCGTTCCCCGATATAGAGGACGACCTAATACGATGGATGCTGTCCATAAGGAGGCTCGGGAGGATGGTGAACATAGCCGCCAGATCAGCGCTTTACCAAGCCATTGGAAGGGGCTTCAGCAAGGAAACGAATGTGGTATACTTGTACAGCCCCGACAAGAAGGTCTACGACGAGCTCGGCAATATGGCCAAGCTGTTCGAGATGGATATAACCAAGGGCGAGCTTGAGGTTCAAGTGCGCTGAGGGCGCAAAACTTTAATATTATTCTTCTATCTTAAAGGCTGTGCAGGCCAGGCGGGATGAGCTGAGGACAGCCATGGCCGTCCTTCTCAAGGACTACCTTGAGGAGGAATTTGGATTCGATGAGAGAGAGATCCTCTTCACCGGGGCGAGGTACGGCCAATACGTCGAGCCGTTCTCAATAAGGGAGATCGGCAAGGTCTTGGCTGTGGTGAACCCCTTCTCCTTTGCAGTTCCGTTTGAGCTCTTCAAATGGGCCTTCTCGGTAGCCGATTATGTTGCGGTCATAGAGAGTAGGGATCACTACTATTCATATGAGTTTTTGGGGAACTACTTTTCGGCGGATCTGAACTTGGCTAGGCTATTGAAGCTTGCCGGTGGGGGTCTGCTCTCATACGATCCCATATTCTATTTCGTGGTCGCCGTAGCTAGGAGGGACGCCCCGAGCGAGGTGGAACCGCGGATGCTGATAGGTGAAGATGCCGAGGGGGTTCTTCAGAGGCTGAAGGCGCTAGGGGCGGATGTATATATGGTCTCCACTGCGGCGGTCAAGGGATACGCTATATGGGATCTGGATTTTATAGTGAGGGGCAAAGGATGTCTGGAGTATGCAAAGAAGATCAAGGACGCCCCGCCTACGGATCTGATCTGCATAGACGAGGGCGTGATAGCCAGGAACAAATGGGGCCGGGGGTGGCGGAAGACCCATGTGAGGTTTATGAACGAACATGAGCGGCGGCTATTCTCCTAGGTTGCCCAAATGCCCAGATCTGGGCTGTAGAGCGATTGCCCTCAGTGTAGGGCCAAAGAGGTCAGTATGTCTGGGTTTGGCTAAGTATGGGCCAGAGGAGTACTCCCTTTGTTTATTCGACATGGAGAGCGGCGAGCACTTGAGGATCAGGATGAACAAGACCGATGTCGCTGTGGTCAAGGCTATGCTCGGCAGAATATGAGGCGCGTCGTGAAGATATTTCATCCCGTACTTGGGTCGCACGCCCATGTGGGGCTGATGATCCGCTTAGGCCTTTCGGAGTTAGGCTATGAGGTGAGGGATGCCATGTGGTATAAGGCCGATATAGCGGTTCTTGACCCATTTACAGCGGTTAGAAGGCCGGTCAAGGGGTGTTTGTACACCGCCATAGAGGGCCGGGCGCCGGAGATAGAGGACAAGAGGCTGGCGAGCAAGGTCGTAGTGCCGTCATCGTTTGCATTCTCCATGCTTCCACAAGCGGAGTACATAGTGCCGCATGGAGTTATGCCGTGCATCGGACGCGAGGAGAGGGATTACGACTTCGCCGTGTCGTTCCAAACGTACAGCCACTTGAAGTTCCATATGTTCAGGAAGAACATACCACTGCTATCGGTTCTCTCCAACCTGGGGCGTACCATATGCACCAACGCGGCTACCGGCGTAAAGTGTGATGCATTTGCCGAACCTGAGGAGGCCTACAGGAGGGCTAAATACTTGCTGTTCACATCGTTCTCGGAGGGCTTCGGCCTGCCGGTTGCCGAGGCCATGGCCTGCGGGACGCCGGTGGTCTACCTCGACGCCCCAGCCCACAACGAGTTCGCGCAGGGATATAGGATACCCGCCAAGCTCGCCGGATTCGAGGAGTCTAATGTGGATCACTTCAAGTATTTATTGCCGGTCTACCAGTACAGCATGGAGGAGGCAGTCTCAATAGCCAAGGCCGCGCTCAGGGCCGTTCCCCCAAAGGTAAGCTATGGCTACACCTACTTGGACATGGCCGAGGAGCTGGCCTCCATCTGCCTATGAAGGTCGCCGTGGCCATTCCGGTTCACGAGCTGGAGTCTCCGCCAGCCCTTAGGGTCACAGCCGCGTCGTTTCTGGAGCAAGGGGCTGAGGTCTTCATAGTGATAGATACCCCTCTGGCGTACACGAAGTTCGCGCCATACGTCCCACAAGAGGTGAAGTGGCTTGTGAACCCACAGCCCGGCCTAGGGGCCGCCAGGAACTTGGGCCTATCGAACCTAGCCAAGGCCGGCTACGACTGTGTGGCCACCGCCGACTCCCACGTGGTTCTCCTGGACAGTATAGACGAGCTGTGCAGGGATGCCTTAGCTGGTGGAGGAGCTCAAGGACTGAGGATAGACGTCAACCAGCAACAGCTACTGACCAAAACCCCCTCTTTCTCTAGGCCTTGGTTCGGCAGGATGTACTCGATATCCCTTGCTAGATATGTGGAGGTGTACAGCTGTGAGCACAAGCCGTGGACGTACGAGCCTCTGACGGCGTATTCGGGGACGGCCCTAAGGAGGCTCATGGAGATCCAGTCAGGAGTGCTGATCCTCGGCAGGGGATACGGTGCGGAGTCGCCGGATCTCTCCATGTCGCTGGCCAGACTGGGGTACAAGATAATGTGTTCCCCAACCAGATACCTCCACAGATTCTCGACGGGACAAGAGGATTTCTGGAAGAAGAGGTGGAACGACGAGCAGAACAAACTGTTCAGGGAGAGCTTCGGCGTCTATCTGTACAAGCACGTGCCCAAGGAGAAGTGGGGGGCGTCACCATACGAAACCTTCGTGAGGGAAGTAAAGCCTTGGCAGATGGCGCTGGCCGACAAGTTCAACTCAGCGGCTAGGATGAGCACTGAGGAGGTGTACAAGCTCTTCCTCTCCACTAAGCTCAACATATCTGGGAGTCCGACGGACCTCCTTGCCTAGAGCTTCAAGGAGTACCTCAAGAACTCGTTCTTGGTTCCCCTCCAACCTGCATCCCCGAACGCCACGTTGTATACGCCGTTCTGGTCGTCGAACAGCACGAACAAAAGCCAAGTGTCGCTGACCTTCATCCTGTTGTAGATGTCCGTGGTGACGGCCAGCCGGAGTCCCGAGCCCAACCCTATGCTGTCGGGCGAGCCCACTGCGGAGGCATTCATCGGCCCTACCTGTTGTATGCTGGTGAGGGACACTGACCTCCCCACCGGCACTATAAGGCCCTTCTCTCCGGCGTCTATCCACAGCCTCACCTCGTCATCCCACCTAGCTATGTACACATAGGCAGGCCCCACCGACAATGTCTTCAGCACCTCCACCCGCGGCGGTGGGGTGGCTTGGAAGATGACGTACGTGCTCGTGTTGGTGGAACCTGCATTTTGGTTCCAGTTGGAGCTCCAAGAATCACCCCAGCCAAAGAGGACGTTGACCTTGGTTTTCACCAAGGCGCTCAAGTTCGAGTAGCCCACGCCAGGATTGGTCGGTGTGAACGAATAGGACGGCGGGGTGGTGAACAACATCCACCCGCTTACCGAGGCCTGTCCGCCGTTGGCCGCCCCGAGGGACGACATGCTCCAGGCGAAGTCGATGTATATCGATGGCGCCGCAGTCGTGTCGAACTGGTTCGGCGGCGCTATTGAGAACCCGAAGTTGGCCCTAGTGTTGTCGTAGCCGTGGTATGCCGTGAACGTCCCGGATAGCGAGAACCCGCCCATGGCGAAGGTGTTCGTGCTGAGCCAGTAGCCGCATCTGTAGGTGTAGCCGGACGAGGACTCATTGGACATCTTGAAGCTTCCGCTGTATCCTATTGTGCCTGAACACGGGCCTGAGCTTGGGCTGACCGGAAAGTAGTGGAAAGAGGTGTCGCTCCACCTGGTAGCTGTCTTGAACGTGAAACCGCCTATGCTTATGCCGGTGCCCGGTATCATCTCCCATCCTTTAGTATGCCCTTAAGACGAAGCTCGGAGCAGATGTGATATTCCGGCCACTCCTTGCATGTCTCTATCAAGGAGCTGTAGTACCTATCCTGCGGCTTCTTCCCCTCCATGTGGGGATGGATCCAAGGGGCTAAAATACTTTCCCTAGGAGGAAAAATCGGGGTTAGACCGTGCTCTCCTTGACTGAAAGTCGCTTGAGAACCTCGTACACTATAGGCGCGTCCTCGCGGCTGTGCAGAAACCATCCGCCGTCCACGGCCCTGACCCATAAGTCGTCATACCCATTGATCCTTATGTCGTTGATTATGAGCTCCTCATATCTGTTCTCGACGACCTTCCTTTCTGCCGCTGGGCCCCAGTACAGATATTTGAACCCAGCGCCGGTGGAGGCAACCACTATGTCATAGCCGCCTATCCTGTACCCGAATACATACTGGTTGCACTCCCAGTATCGCGGCTCCTTGAACCAAGAAGTACATAGCCTCACGTCTTCCCTCCTGGCGGCCGCCAGGAGGAACAAGGCGTCAGGCACCAAGCTGATCCCGCACTTCTTCGCCAGCCTTTGAGCCGCCTCGATCTCGCTTCCTTGCTCCTCGGGGGCACACTTGTTCGCGGGTTCTTGTGGCATGGTAACTGGAAGACAACATATATTTAAATATTTCCATCAAACGCCTCTCGTGCACTTTTAAATTGCCGGCTGAAGACGTCCATGAGAGCAGTGTACTTCGACGTGAAGAGGATCGACATGATGCTGTTCGCTCTAACCTCCGGATCGCTGGGCATAGCCGCGGAGAGGATGCTGGAGTACAGGGAGCACGAGGAGGACATAAAGTATATGGTTACGCCGTTTTGGAGGGTTAAGAGAATTGCGAGGAGCAGTTCACTGGGCGACCAGTTCTTCTACGATTGCACACCGTCCAACTGCAACAAGAGAGAGAGAAGTATCTATATCGTCATCTCACACAGCTCGGAGTTAGCTGAGATGAGGCTCAAAGATGCCATCTATGCAAGGCGCATCAGCACGCCGCGTTACTTCTTCTCGGCCGCCTTCAGGGCCACCGAGGAGATGTTCGATGGTAGGGAGGTGCTCATAAGTAGCGGTGAGGCGCGTTACGAGGCGCCCCAACTGTTTCTGCTCATATGAGAGAGCTTTTAAAAATGGCGTTCTAGGCATACATGAGTCTGGTCAAGGAGACGCTGGCCCCGATCATCACGCCAGTGGCCTTCAGAGACTACTTGCTTATCCACTACTTCAGAGGGCAGACGGCCGTAATGGTCTGGGGGCCGCCTGGGCGCGGCAAGTCCGCGGCAGTACTGCAGGCGGCTCACCAGATCTCCGTTGCCTTGTCATCCGCAGTGTACTACGTGCTGACGTCAACTAGGAAGCTGGGCAGGTACGACGAGGACTTCGTCTTGGGCTTGTCGGCGCTCATATTCTCCTCCTACCCTGAGAGGAAGAACGGCGGCTACGACTTCTTGGTGGTTCTCGGGAACGGAAAGAGCACAGTGGTGAGGGTGTCCGAGATAGCGGAGAACCCCAAGAAGTATTTCGATCAAGTGGTTGCGGCCTTCGGCAACAGCTCGGTGCAGACCAAGAGGAAGGCGCTGGCTTTCGCGGAGGTGGTGAGGCACATCTACAACCTGATGGACATAAGCATGTATCTGCCGGTTCTAGCCAGCAAGCTTAAGGCTACCATGCCATTCGTGGTGTTCAACGACAAGATCGAGTTGATAGACTATCCGTGCTTCTACGTCTTCAAGGGCAGACTGCCCGATTTAGGTGCGCTGAACATGAAGTGCGTAGAGAAGAACGGCGAGTGTAGACGTGCCAGGAGTGAGCTAGGGTGCATAGCCGTTACGGACAGAGATGAGCTGTATGAGTATATAGTCAGGCAGGTTGATCTGGCTGGGCTGGACAGTGGGACGCTCAAGGACCTGGTAGGCGAGACCGAGGAGGGCAGGATGATATTCGGGGGCATGTTCCTGCACTACATAGACTTGAGGTTGGGCCAGCTTGAGCTGGACGACATAAAGGGCGTCCCCAGCGACGTAGAGGCTAGGATACTCGCGCTTGAGGGGGGAGTGGAGAAGATCAAGGCCGCGAAGACACTCTGGCTTCCTCCGCCTTGGATAACCACGAGGGGGCTCGGCGTGCTGTTCTTCGACGAGATAAACCAGGCTAGGGAGTACATACAAGCGGCGGCGTATCAGATAATACTGGACAGGAGGATAAGCACCGGCCACACTCTGTCGCCTACCGTGATGGTGGTGGCGGCCGGCAACCAGCCGGAATATGCGCCGGGCGTGGCCAAGATGCTCCCGCCTCCGCTGAGGAACAGGTTTGCCCCGATGTTCCACATGCTGTCGTCGGTGCGGGTGACGCCGTACTTCAACTTCGACCTGCTGGTCGAGGATATATATGAGGCCACGTACGGCCCCCAGGGCTCGTCCGAGTACCAGTTCATCGACTACCTCAAGCGTATGGGCGTCAATGTCGGCGGTATGGACGCGTGGATAAGCGATACATACCGAAAGCTGGAGAACTTGGAACCCTCCACGAGGAGGGTCATAGCTCCCGAGAACGTCAGGAAGCTGGTGGTGGTGACGCCTAGGTCGCTTGAGTTCCTGCAGGGCAACGTAGCCATGTCCCCCGAGACATTCCTTGAGCTGGCAGTCAAGTACTCCGGGAACAGCGGGATGCATCCGCTGTTGTTCCTCGTCTACACGATCCTCGGCACCATGGGCATCCCAACGACAGACCAAGCGCTGAGTTCGCTGATGGGCGAATATATAGGCAAGTTTGGCCTATCGGCGTCAGCCTTCCCGTTCCTGCGCTTGCTGGAGCTACCCAGAGAGGAGAGGATCGAGCGCTTCAATTCCTTGATACCGATGCTCAGAGCGGTGGAGGTGATGGTGAAGATAAAGGGAGGGGTGGAAGCCAGCAAGCTGATATTGCAGGCGGCGGCTTCGAACATACTGGGGGTTGGAGTACAGCCCAAGCAGATACTGGAGAACCTAAGGGAGTATGTGACCGAGGCGGCGGAGTGCGACAACTTGGAGGACTTGGCGTGTCTGCAGAAGATAAAGAGGAACGCTAGCGGGATATCGAGGAAGGTAGCGGTGAAGATAGTAAACGAACTCTTGCCGTGCGAGAGGATGAAGGATGTGGCACCGGAGTTCAGCGATAATAAGTGCGACGAGGAGGACTACAGGAACCCGCGCATCTTGCTGAGGGACATATATGTGCAGTACTTGGAGAACATAATACAGCACATCAGGGTCGCCGGTACGAGGAAAGGGAGCGCTAACGCCTAAATATCGGAAGAATTGTTTTTAAACAGCACCGATTGAAGAACATGCTCAAGATTACCGGCAACAAGATCGCCGGGTGGATGGGATATACCCACATACAAGCACTTTCTCCCGCAATCCCCTTCGAGGTCGGTGAAACGGTGAACAGCCCCGTCAAGGACTGCCAACACGGGGAATGCGACACGTTCGCGTTGGCGATGTACGCAAAAATAGCGTCGACGGGCTTCATGATTGACTGCAGTATGCTGGGCGGAGATGTATTGAACAAGTGCTTGGACATGCAGGACTACATGATCAGCCTAGCCGAGACCGCCATGGACGTATTGGTCAGCACGTTCCAGCAGAAGTACGACCGCCACAACAACGTCAAGGAAATAACGTCGCCAGGGGAGCTCGTCGAGATATCCAAGAAGATCGAAGAGACTGGAGAGGACTTCTTCGTGAAGTACAAGGGAGTTTGGTACTACGGCACGTGGGTGAAGGCGTGGGGAAGCAACGGCTTGATGTCGGTATATGGGCCGATGCCTGAGTTCGAGCATGAGAGGTTCAACGTGTTCGTCCCGCTGTCCGTAGGCTTCGACGAATCCAACCTGCCGTTCACCAGATCCCTATATGAGGACGACGACATAGGCACGCCCGGCACCAAGGCCAGAGATAGGCCGATAATACCGTTCTGGCCGCCGTTCAACATGCCTATGCTGGATGGATCCGCGTCGTTCTCGTCGATTAGCTGTAATGGAAGTACATGCTCCGGAGATTGGAAGGCAGAGGTGGATAGGCTGTTCAACGGTATGAGGAAGGTCTACCCCTCCTTCTACTTCTACCATCACCCCTACCAGCCGACTATATACACCACCGTTAGCGTCGCTTGCAAGTACATACCGAAAGCTACGTTGTGGTTGCGTGCTGGTGAGGCTGTCTGTAGCAAGTACGCCGACCAGCTCTTGAAGTGCCCTGCGTATTTGGAGTTCGCGAGGAAGGTGGTTGAGTCGTGCAAGTCGAAGAACTCCCTGGCGATAGCCTCCTCCTCATACCTAACCACGTACATGAGCGCGGCAAGTGCGCTGATCAACGGCCCGCTGATCAACGCGCTGATGTGGCACTTCATGTACCTGCAGAAGAAGAAGGGCGAGCGCGAGGTGAATAGGATCTTGAACGACTTGATAGTGTCCTACCTGGGCTCGATAACGACAGATCAGCTGGACGAGTACGAGAGGATGAACATACCGATATACAACATCCTGAACATGCACTACGCAGGCAGGATACCTCCGATACCGGCCTCTGTGTATGTATACGATTGGACGGAGCAACCAAAGGCCCACAAGATGTATCTGAACGTGGCCCTCCTGCCAAACTACGCGCTTGCCGGTAAGGCTGGCATTAAGGACATGCCGACGAAGCAAGGCTTCAGCTTCCCGATACCGTTCACGCCAGTGCTAATTACATTCGGGAGAGACAACGTCCATCCCGGCACGGCCTACTTCGTAACGCCGAAGGGCGACGGCTACGAGGTATTCCTGCCGCCGCTGAGCGAGAAGGATGTGGCGAGGATAGCCGAGTACATCTTCTGCGAGCGCGTGGAGATATCCTCGGACAGCGCTGTCTGCACTCCGCCGCCCGGGCTGGACGATGTGGACTTCAACCTGGCTAAATTTAGTGCGGAACGATACTTCACCGCAATGGAGAAGAACTTCTTCAGGATAATAACCGACGCAATCAAGTTCAGGGGCGATGGGGATGAGTATACCGGCTGGGATAGGATACACGCGCTTCTACGTTCAATGCCCTCCTTTAGGGCTATGGCGGAGCATATAGCTGACGGCACACTGAAGACCCTTCCTGGAGCCCTTGAGCCTTCTGACTACATCGAGAAGCAGATAAAGAAGTAGATGAACAGGGAGCTTGAGAGTAAGCTTCTCGTTTTAGAGCCAAGCTTGAGGCTTCGCGCGAGGCCGATAGAGAGGGAGATGTACATATGGTTCGTGGTGGACACCTCCGGCTCTATGTTTGATCATATCGGGACGAGTTTGAACGTAGAGCTTGAGAGTGCTGTGGAGTTGGCCATATCCTCAGCCCTTTCCTTGCTGGCGGAAATAGCGCACAGGTACGGTATAGTGAACGGCTACTTCGCGTTCTTCTCGGCGAAGCGTAAGAACTTCAAGGTGGACGGAGATCTTCTCTCGCTGGTCTGGTTCTCAGCCGCCGTCAAGGCTGGAGAGGAGGTGGACGTGTTCAAGCTCAACAGAGCTACTGCCGGCGGCATAGAGACCTTGATTGCCGCAGGCAAGCTGAACATAAGCATACCTTCTGGCGGCACTGATCCGAATCCCCTCCTCGCCTTCTTGGCGGAGTTAGGTTCGGAGGAATATGGGAGGGAGCCGGACGCCATATACATATTCACTGACGGCTTCCTCGAAGACATAAAGGTCCCTGTCAGCGTACCTACATACGTCTACATAGTTCCGGGAGGAAACAAGAACGTGAAGGTTGAAGGTGCCAGCAGGGTGGAGATAATAGGGCTCAGTCCGGTCTCCATCTAACCTCCATTCGGAAATCTTTAAAACATCTGCTCAGAAACTCCTATGCTCCCGGGGTTGCAGGAACCTCCGATTTGCTTCGGCCCAACCTCCATCTACGAAGAGGCTGAGAATCAGAAGAAGAGGCTCAGCGAAATTATAAAGCAGATAGAGGAGGGAAAGGTCGAGCTGGGGGCGGGCGCCGAATATGTAGGGCGCTTGCTCAGCGAACTAGACGTCTTGGTCGATGCGGCGAGGTATGTGGTTGGGTTCATCACAGATCTTGGAGCAAACTTGGACCAGCCGCTACTGACGTTCCTAAGGCGCGTCTGCATAGTCCCGGGCCTCGGTGCTTGGGCCGCCATGAGTCCCACCTCGACCGGCTATGAGATATATCTCGACAAAGAGCTGGCCTTGAGGCTCGGCAGACTGAGAGAGCAGAACTGGGCGATAGCCGCACTGAACTTCGCGCTCTGGCACGAGCTCACCCATCTTGAGTACAATACCAAGAACATGGCGGCCTGGTTGGCCGACCTATCGCTCCTGAAGACCAAGTACAGCCAAGAGGCTATGGAGAGAATAGGCGAAGTCCTAATGGAGATCTTGGTCAACGAGAAGGTGTATACCTTCTACACCTTAGGAAGTGATGCCGGCGAACCGCTCGTGAGGTGGTTCGCCATGAACGAGCCGTATAAATTTATAATGCCGTTGCCTGGCGTATTCTGGGGCGTCTGTCATACCGACGTACTGGATGTAAGCAAGACGTACTTGGACAAGGCTAGGGAGCTGGCGAAACAGTCTGGCGACTTCGCGAGAATCTTCGTGCCGTACTTCGAGCGTGGCGATATATGTTACTGCGTCCAGGACTGGTTCGCCAACGTCCGGCCTCCCACGACGCTGACGGACATAATCAATCTCCTTACTACGGACATATACTTGGAGGAGTTGCTGAAGAAGACGGATTACAAGGAGGATGTGAAGCTGATACATGCCAAGGATCTGCGGTTCGACGAGCTGGTCTTCCTAGTAGCGATGACCTGCAGGGTGGATCTTCAGACGGCCATAAATATGGCTAAGGACTTGGTGGCCAAGAACGCGCTGATATACAGGATAGTCGAGGGGAAGCTGACCTTACACGGGAAGGGCGGCGGCTCTTGCGAGTGGCCCTACAAGAACGTTCAGATGTACATATGCGGAGGAGGAACCTGCGAAAACGAGGAGGAGTGCAAGAGGAAGAGGAGGAAGTCGATCCTCCCGCCCATAGATAAACCCCCTGCGGGCAAGCCCCCCGGCACCGAGGCTGGTGTGCTGGATTCGGAGTTCAAGCTGAGAAGGCTGAGGCTGATACCGGAACAGCCGCAGAGCGAGCCGGTCACAGGGTTGGAGGGAACTCCGGAGAGGCCCAAGTGGATAGAGCGGTAAGCGATATCGAACTTCAACCCTTTTAACTCCGTTCAAACCAGCGGCATGTCTCCGAGAATTATCTCTATTTCTCCTCTATTTCCCTCTCTGAAGGAGCCGTCCGGGGCATAGAAATACCCTCTCTCTTCAACGAACATCGCTCTCATAAGCATCTTCTCTGAGTAGAGCTCGAACTCTATCCCCACCACGGCTACGTTGCCTCCGCGGCTCTCCCAAGCCTCGCTACTGCCGACCCTTAAGCGTCTGTAGGAGGGCTCGTCGTCCTTTATGGCGAACTTTGGCCATGGGCGCACACTGGACGGGACGAAAAGCACGCCAACCGGCGGAAGCCGCACCGATAGGGGATGGCTGGTGAGGATCAAGAACCCATGCGTGTTCGTAAGGCTTATGGATGATTTAAACGCAAGCGGCTCACGCATAAAGGACATCTCCACCAGCCGCATGGGCTGAAGTCAGCGGCTAATTAAAATGTTTAAAATGTTAGGTTAAAGAGGCTATATCGGCTTGGGCACACAGCAACAGCCCAATTCACAAGGGTCGCCGCACATGCCGCCAGACGCCTCGCAGTCATAGGGGGACATACACTGCCCGGTCTTACACGTCGGGCCTTTGCTCTGTCCGGGCTCGCAACAGCACCCCAAGGTGCAGTTACTTCTGCAGAATCCTCCAGAGGCTAAGCACTCGAAGTATGGCATGCACTTAAGGCCGCCGCACACGGCATCGGGCGATAACGGGCTTGGCGGTGGAGTGGGGCTGGAAGCAGTGGAGTTCGGGCTAGGAGTTGGTGTTGGCTTGGGAGCCGCGGCCATGTAGTTCTGGATGGATAGCTAAAAAATCTTTAGCTTCTCCTTTAGCTTCTCCACATCGAGTATGTACAACACACCTCTGTCTCGTTCTATCCTCTCCATGATAACGCCGTCGAGCATTGGCTCAATGTAGGCTCTCACCAATGAGTACAAGGTAGATGACGGCTTGAGTCTGCCGCGGCACATCCCGTTGAGTATCTTGATGAGCCGCTGAATTGTTAACGACGCCCTCTTGCTTCTGAACCCCTCCACGGCTTTAGCTAAGGCCGGCTGGATCTTACCGAGGCAGTTTATCGCGGTGGCATACACGTCGCCCTCTACCTCCGGCTTGCACCAAATGGCGATCTTTCCGGCCATATACGGCACCGCTTCGCCGGACTCCGCCAGACGCTTGACTATATAGTACGCTTGCTTGTAGGATATCCCCAAGCGCTCGCCGACTTCCACGGCCGTGATGCATCCCCTCTCATTGAGGAGCTTCTTGGCCTTCTCCTTGCGGACGAGGAGCTCTAAGGCTTTGGTCTTAGGCATACCCATTTCCCCTATCCCTTTTCAACGGTTTCGTTCAGCCACGGCTTCTCGGGGAGGGGGCCGTGGACCTCCTCGGCGTCCTCTATGGCGTATAGGCGGCAGTCCTGCCCCTCGGGGACCTTCGTGCAGAAGTCGCGGTGTAGCTGGGGGAGGTCTTGCCACACCAGCTTGGCGAGGGTGGGCCAGAGCCTCCACGCTATTGCGAAGATCTGCCAGCAGACGTGCCTTATCTCGGCCTGCGCCGCCGCGGCGCACCTCAGGGGGACGAAGTTGAGGAGGAGCTCCCTCGCGTTCATCTGCACTGCGAACCTCACGGCCGCCGCGTTGGGGAGGGCCATCCTGGCATACTCCGGCTTGAAGGAACGCCTCAGCGCCAGGTAGTCCCCGTAGGCCCTCTTGAGGATCTCCTCGGGGAAGCCCGCCGGCACCACGAACCGCACCTCCCTCTTGGAGTAGTCCACGTACCGTTGCGACTCAGACCAGTAGGACGCCAGCCTGTGCCTTATGAACTGGGTGTGGCAAGCCCTACTGCACTCCACCAGGAGCTGTGCCCCCATGAACTCGAAGACGGACCAGTGGCCCTGCCTGTAGAACCCCGACACCCTCCTCGCCACGACGTCCTGCGGCTGGGCCTTGAGGGCATCCTCGACGGATGTCCCTCTATACAAGATGTCGGTCAAGGCCGACGCCAGGGCCTCCGAGCCCCAGGCGCCCAGGAGGCGGACGGATGGCTGTTGGTACACTTTCATGGTAGAAATAAATGAAAGAATATTTAAGTTTTCACCACCAAGCCCTAGCTGGCGAGCCGCCTGCTGGTCTGCCTTGTACTATGTACTGATCCATGTCTAGGCCTTGTTCTGAGGCATACTTCTGCACGTATTCGGCTATGATCTTTCTTAGCAATGCGGATCTGGTGATGCCTTGTTCTCGCGCAATTGTGTTTAGCGCTTCCAGCATGTGCTCAGGCAAGGTGACCGAGATGGGCAGGAACCTCCTCTGGCTTTGCTTGCGCGGCGGCTCGGGGAGCACATCGCCGCACTTGAACGGCACCTTCGGAGGCTTCTGTGCGAACTCCTTGAGCTTATTCAAGGGGACTACGTATTTGTCTACGTCCTTGATCACCGCAAACGGAGCCAGCGCGGCCTCAAGGTAGCTACGCACCAACGCCATCAGCTTGTCCACGCTCACGCCGCAGATCGTCGCAAGCGTCCCGGCCAGACGGGTCGGCGTCACCGTAGCCGCGTTTCCGCGTTGGGGCTCTGCTATCAGCCGAAAAGCCTCACCAACTCGCGAGAAGCAAGGCACAGCGGAGCTGAAGACGTCCTCGATCTTTACTCCGTTCAAGCACCATATGGTGACGGTCCCTTTCTTCACCGCAGTGCATAGCTGACCCTCCTTCTCCATGAGGTGCAAGACGAGGCTGACATGGGATTTGCTGATCCCAAACCTGCGGGCCACATCCGCAGTAAGCGCGCATCCGCCGCGCTCCTTCAAGTAGCTCCTTATCAGTTCCTTCAGCTCACTCATGTTCTCCGCTGACCGCATCTGCGTTCATAGCTACGTTCTGCTGTCTTGTGGACGTTCTGAGAACTGCTTTCATGGACAGAAGCAACTCAGATATATTTAAAATTTACTGACTAGAGGATCTAGAGAGTGCCGATCTGTACTACTCTTCCATACCTCACATGGCCTACATCCGGATAGGCCACGGCGACTGTGCCCCAGCCGTCGGCCAATAGCTCAACGGTGTTTCCCCTTCCGTCGCTGGCTATGTTCTGCATCAAGTACTCCATTCCAGCTCCGGCGGGGCTGACCAGCAACGAGTTCCTTAGCACGTACACTCCGTCGCCGGCAAGCTGATCCTCCACGACGATGCTCGCCAGCTCATGCACATCGGTCTTAGCCTTGATGTAGTCAACGTAGTCGCTCGTCTGCTTAAGCTCGTACTTGGACAATGAGATGGCGCCGTTGGTGTGCAGATAGAGGGATCGGGGAGTCCTCAGCGTGTTGATGTCGGCAAGCTCCAGCCACACCGCGCGCACACATGATAATCGGTCTGCGTTTAAATATTATGCCACGGCTGGGGCCTGCCTAACCTTTTAAATGTCGTTTCCTAACTTGGCTAGTGAGGTACATGGAGATGGTTTTAAAGAAAGAGTGGGGCGAGGAGGTGTACAGATTCATGGCGTCACAAGCTGGAGCATTTTTCATTAGTTCTTTCTATTTATTGGAAGGAGTACGACCTACATCGCCTGAATACAAGGAGCTGTTCCTGATATCATCACCGCCGGAGGTTAAAACCGTATATATGTCCTCCATGGAATGGCCCAAAGCAGATCTAGACATCAGCATGAAGTTCGACATAAACGATACGAGCACAACCGACGCCTTGTTCTTGCTGAGGTATTCGGTGGAAGGAGGCTCTCTGCGCAAGGAACATATAGAGCTGTTCCGCAGAGATAGGAGGACGCTGTATCTAGCGACCGATCAATATAGGAACCTCATAACTGCGAGGCGGATCCTTGAGACCAATATGACGCAGGATGGAAGGTGGATGGGCGAGGCCGTATATGAGCTGACCGAAAGAGCAGTGGAGTTCGTATCACTGAAGCTGGTCCCTCTGCTCTGAGCGGTTCCGTCAGCGCGTTTGCCGGCTAAACTGTTTAAATCCCAGCTTCAGCCCCGCATGTGAGATCCTTCTGGATGACCGTAATGCGGAGTGCTGGGGAACACAGCACGATGTACTACCTCTGGGCGAAGCCAACTGCGACCTTAAACATGTCTTCGTTCTCGCTGGAATTTGATGAGAAGGTGCTCTTCCTCGGATCCTCAGCGCTCGGGCTGGGAATTATGGGCATCTCATCGGGCGAGATCTTGAGGAGGGACGGCGAGGTGATGAACATCTACCAGGAGTTCATATTGTCCGGCGTGAGCGCAAGCGTCGGCTTAGTCTACATAGTGTTCGAGCGCGAGATGTACCAGTCACAGCAAGGCTCATCAAGCGGGTCTGCGAGCGGTGTCAGGCCGTACCGCTATGAGCAGGAGACGCTGTACCTAACCGGCGACCTATACGGAAACACAATGCTCAAGAAGCAAGAGGTTGAGACCAACGTGATGCGTGGGCAAGTCGGCCCGATATCGTTCGAGGGCAACAAAGGCGAAATAATGCTCCACTCGATAAAGCTGGTTCCACTGCTCTGAGCTTATGGGAGGAGCGGCGGCATTGCGGTCAGCGTGTGCAAGTGTCCCTCGATATGGGTGACGTTTCTATCTGACCAACTGTAGGAGAAGCTCAGATATGTGATACTTGTTGTTGCTGAGGGCAAGATAAGCTCGGCTGATCTATGTGCATCCGACAAGTGGAATCTCTCGGATGCCTCTACCTTCCCTCCAACACCTCCCATCCCTTCTACATGGAATTCGGCATCCTTTGATTTCACTCTCAAGCTGTTCAAGGTCATTCCAGCTGGAAACGATGGATTGTCGTGTAGCCGCATATACGGCCGCATAATCTTCGGATCAAGCCTTGAAGAAAAATAGAACGACATGAACTCCAAAATCTTAACCCAAGCGACATCTGAGATAAGGACGGCATACTCTGCAAAAGACACAAAGCCTGTCGATTCATACATAGATGAGTAGATGCCCATCTCCACAAACCTACTGGAGGGAGCCATATGAAGACCCTATGCCAGCCTTTTAAGTTCTTCATTTAGGGCGGGGAAGGCCAGTAAGACCATACCTCCTCTCGATGTGTAAGACCATTCTTGCCTACCATGAGGCGAGCTATGAGGGATCATACCTAGCTATCCGGTACGTCATTGAAGGCGTCATCGTCTTCGCTATGGCTGGTCGAGAAAATGCTAGTCCTCTGTGATGGAGCTCAGAAAAAACGCTAAAGGACAGCACCAGCAGGAGTGAGGGAATGGTTTTAAAGTGTAACCAAGTCGCCTTCATGAGGCCGATCGAGCCGCTTGCATACTACTCAAGGAGCCTATTCGATTTAGGATCCATAGAGACTATGCGCTTAGAGTTTGTCGGGGTGCGGTTCATCATCTATGCATCATCGGAAATGGTCTACGACTTCTCCGGTTCAAACTCCTATTTTTCTCATGTGCTTTCTGCGGTCTACGGGGGCTTCATCCTCACAAGCAAGATCGACGTAGTCGGAGCCAACAGGCTGAAGGTCTACGACACGCTTAGCGGTGTGGACAGAATTGCCGAAGCCTCATACATCCTGAAGACCAGCAACGGCATAGACAAGAACGATAGGAGAAGAGAGGTTCTGTTCGCTCTACCAAACATCGCCGTCCCGCAAGGCGAAGATATTTTAGCGGGTTTTCATCGGATGGAGGTCAAAGGCGAAGAGGGATCGACGACGACCGGAGCGCTGAATCTCGTCGAACAGATGCCTATGTCTCTGCTTTGATGTTGGGGGAGGCACTGACACTATCTGCGAATCCGCCCTAAAGCAGGGGAGCTATCTTGGCCGCCTTGACGGAGATGATGCCGCGGTCGATCTTCCTCATCGTCTGGCCGGTCTGTCCTTGGAGGGCGTTTGTTTCGACCTTGTGCTCCACGCCTCCTTCGCTCTTGAGGAGGTTGTTGGCTATATAATATATTGTCTGCTCATCGCGGAAGGGTTTGGTCGGGAGAACCTGGGACCAGGAGAGCTCGTTATGATCATAGTCAACGTAGAATAGATCACCACGCTCAGGTGCATCGACTACGGCGAAATCGATATAGATATCCTGCTCAGTTCTTACCTTAACGTCTCCGCTCCTTTCTACATGCTTCTTCTTGTGCTGAAGATTGGCGATTGACAGAAACATGCCGATGCTGGACGCCATCAAAGCCAGCATGTAGTTCAGGAGAAATATCTTGTTCGCAAATAGAGCCACCACGAAGGACGTACCGAAATAGCAGTGCGCAAAGCTCTCGCTCTGAGAATATCCTTGGCCTCTGCCAAACAGGAACTCCAGCTCGAAGAACCTCACGTACAGCTTGCGATACCATTATTTTTAAACGGTACGGCTGGTTTGGGCTAGCTCATCTGGTGCAATACTTAAAAATATGTGCTTTTTCTCAATACCATGAAGATCCACATCACAGGCGTGGCCGGCGTGGTGGGAAGCGCGCTGGCCAAGCTCCTAACGAAGAAGGGCTACGATGTACAGGGAAACGACGTGGCAAGAATAGAGGAGGCATGGAGGCTCCGCGACGTTGAGCTCAAGTATATATGGCGCGCCACGGAGGATCTCACCGAGGAGGATCTGAATGGCGTGGATCTCATCATAGATGCCGGTCTTGCCGTCCCTGATAGGCCGTTCGGCACTGCTTCCCCCATGCACACCATGTTGGGGAACCTCATTCCGCCACTGAGGTTGCTTGAGCTGGCCAAGCGCTCGGATAGGCGGCCTTTAGTCGTGTACTTGTCCTCATTCAACTCGCTGTATGGGTGGGGCAACAATAAATACCACGAGGGTCTGCCCCCGAACCCAAACACGGTATACGGCTGGACCAAGGCGGCGGCTGAGCTGTTGTATATGACGTATAAGAGGAGCTTCGGGGTTCCGGTGATTATAACTAGGGTAGGCTCGGCTTATGGACCGGGCGGAAGGGCCGACGAATTGCCCCATAAGCTTATACTCTACGGGCTGATGAACAAGACGTTCCGCCTGCGCAGTCCTAGGGCGGTTAGAGCTTGGACGTATATTGAGGACGTCCTCGATTTCTACGCTACGCTTGTGGACTTCATCAGCGGAGGAAATAAGTGCGAAATAGTCGGGAACGTGTTCCACGTAGCCGGCGCCAAAGACAAGCGAGTAGTGACGAACATGGAGCTGGCGGAGACGGTTGCAAACATAGTTCCAGTGCGCTACATCTTCTCGGAGTCTGAGTACGAACCCGGCGAGGGGAACAAGGCCAACCCGCTTAAGTTCGACTACAGCATCGAGCTGGCCGAGAAGATGTTCGGCTGGAAGCCGGAACACACATTGGAGGAGGGGCTGAACAAGACCGCCAACTGGTTCAAGGAGCACCTACACCTATACGCTTAGCGTTCACCCCAACACTTTTTTCCAGAGAATTTGTTTCTAGCTGGATGGATAAGCGGCTTCTAGCCGGAGGTGCAAGCTATTAAAAACGGCACTGCCGCCAATATGTGAGGTTCATCGACTTCAGCCTCAAGGCTAGGTCGAGGGACGGCAACAGGCTGTACTATCTCTGGTCACCGTTTTTGCTTAGCATCTACAAATCATCGTTTTGGCTTTCGCCCCAGCTAATAGAGATAGAAGTGGTCTCCCTAAGGTCGTCTAAGCTCAAGATTGGCACATACGATGAGAGATTCGTATCGTCGCACACCAGAACAGCAAACGACGGCAAGAACAGAGAGATTAATGTTTCTATGCATTTCCTGATAGCGGAGACGAGCCAGACTATGGATCTGACTCCCATATGGTTTGAAAAGGAGAGGCAATACACGTTCTCCCTCAACGCACCTCCACCCTTTGAGCAAGTGCTGACCTGCAACATATCTGTCGATCTATATAGAAGCCATGTAAATATATATAGAATAGACAGCCGCACAGATATAAGGCAAAGAGACACCGAGGCCGATGCGGCTCAAGGGGGAGCTGAACTGATAACGGAGGAAGCCAATGATGGCGAGATAACGGTCGGTATGCCCATCATCGCCCCAGTGCTCTGAGCTAAAGCCGCTGAACCCCTTCCTCTCAAGCCGAAGAAGTGCATGTCCTTGCTTGCTAATTCTTTTAAACCTGCTTCCCGGTACGGTAGATGAGGTACATGGAGATGGTGCTGGTCAAGGAATGGCCTGTGGATTCATACGTGTTCATGTCGTCGAGGGCTGGGTCGCTTCACATATCGGCCTTCTATTTGTTCGATGGAATACGTCCAACTCCGCCAGGATACAAGGAGCTGTTTCTATTGACCTCGCCGACGAAGGTTAAAACACCGCACATGTTCTCAGAGGAGGAGCTAAAGGAAAACGCATCAGTCCATATGTCACTGGACGTCAAGTATACTGGCCGGGACTGCGCTCTGTTCGTGATAAGGTATTCACTGTACAAGTTTTCCATCTACACTGACTACTCATCGCCATATCAAGTTGAACGGTTGCGGCGCTCTATAATCTCCAGTCAATACAGGAACGCGATCTACGTGAGGCGGAGAGTTAGAACCAGCTTGAGGGCTAAAGGAAAGCCAGGCAGAAGCAAGGAAGAAGTGTATGAAAGCGTTGTGGAGTCCTGCTCGATAAAGCTGGTTCCACTGCTCTGAGCTTAGGATGGCTGTGTGAGCGATTCATGCTCGCCCTTTAGGGCGGAAAGGAGGTCAGAGCAAGAAGCCGGATGTTCCGCTCTCCAAGACTACGCTCCCTTTGCCCGCATAGTAGCTTAGCTCAAGCGTCGGAGTGAAAACCATGCTCTCCACTTCTACCTTGTCGACCTGCCCCGCGATCTTGGTCGGCACTTCGTTGTTCCATGACGGTGCCAGCAAGCAAGCATACAGATTTATGTATCTGTTGGTGCGGCGGTTGGACATAAGTCTCCAGTCTTCCGCGCTGAAGACCAACCTGCCGCATGCACCCTCCTTCCTGTAGTCATTTATGCTGTACTTTATGTGTAGATACTCTTCATCAGCCTTAGCGGGATAGTAGTCCAGGATTAGCTCGAACTCGCCAAAAGCATCTACCAGTGTGAGGATACCGATCAAGGTGAACAGCGATCCTCCAGCTCTTACGTCAAGCTCAAGGAAGCGCATGGAAGCATCCAAAGAGATTAAAAATATGCTCATCCTCATGTGAGACCCCTAGGGGAGATGTCACAATCAAAGCGTTCAAACTCCCAGCTATTATGAGGTTAGGGGAGGAGCGGCGGAAACGCTGAAAGTGGGTGCAACAAGCCAAAGTTCGTGCGGTAGTTGCCTTCATTGTACCAATTGTATGCGAAGCCCAAGTACGAGCTGGTCGGCGTGATGGATATCAAGAGAAGAGCGGTCGATCTGCGTACTCCCTCTAGGTATGGTTTCTCGACTGCCTCAACCTTGTTCTCGTATGCATTCGTGACGAATCTGCTCTCCCTCTGTATCGCCCTCTGCTTGCCCAAGCGCAATCCCGTAGGTATCATATCCTCATCGTGTAGGTGCATATAGATCGGCGTATGGATCTCGAAGGGAAGCTTCATGTACTCTCGGCGTCCGTACATCGAGACCGATGTTATATCCGAGATAAGCGCATCCTCCTCGGCGAAAGATGCATACCCCTTCCCATCGCTCGCCTCCGAGGACGCGTCCATCTTCATGAACCTCACTGAAGAAGGAGTCATACGGAGGTCTCAGCCAAGCATTTAAATTTTCAGTCGGTGGAAACTCCGAGAGAACCAGATGACCTATTCTTTTAAATTGCCGATGAAGGCTAAGCATGCGCATCAAGGAGTTTGGGGTTGATGCCCACACATTACGTGGGGGCACCACCAGAGAATTCATCGTATCTCTGTTCACTAGGGCGCCGCTGTTCGACCAAGCCTTAGGGCCGTACGGATTTAAGGTTCTATTGTTTATGAATACGTATAAAATCTTGGTGGCTTCCCACTTCTCTATGAGCATAGAATACGAGGGTGAGGCCTACGACTACAGCCCCTCCCGCTATGAAAGAGCTAGACGCAAAGATTTGTCCAGCAACGTGATCACCTCCGTCCTCACCAAGTCAAGCGAACAAACCAAGCCCCTATTGGCCAAGACTATCTACGAGCTCTCATATACACCACGAGATATAGATATAGGCTTCTCCGACCTATTGGTCGAAGAGAAACAGCGGACTAGAGAGGAGCACAAAGGCGTACTGTTCATGCCTTCCCTCATAACGCCACTGATCTTATGAACAACGGTTCAGCTCTTACGTCAAGCTCAAGGAAGCGCGTGAGAGCTCTTGAGCTGAACTATATGGGGGCAAGCACAAGAGGCTACAGCTACCTGGAGGCTCCATCAGCCTCCTTCGAGGGTTCCTCCTTCCGCCTCTCCGATGGGACGCTTGAGCTGAGAACCTCCTGCAAAATGGGGAGGTTGACTGTGGATCTCAGATATGAGGCGTCGCACAGCAAGGGGGAGGATGCCGAAGAAGTGGTGTTCTATCCGCGTTTCTCAATGATCGACATGGTTGAAGGCAACCTGCTGATCATAGAGTTCAAGCGAGAGAGATATTTCACATATCCGATCTCCCCAAGAGGGTCGTCCTTCCGCTATGAGCGGACGGTGTATAGCCTATCTGCTGATCCGTACGGAAACGTGGTGACGATTCGGCACTTGAGCGAGTCCGGCACAACAGAAGATACGGTAGTGAACGACGAGAAGATCTATGGGATATCGGTTAGAGCGCTCAAGGTCGCCCCCATTCCATGATCTCAAGACGAACCCAAGGATACAAGGCCAAGTACTGCTCCTTGTAACCCACTCTTTTAAATAGATTGACCAGGCCGTATGTGCGATTGGTGGAGCCGGGAATATGGAGAAACAGCGTCAGAGAATACAAGATCTATCGGCATGAGCTTATGTTGGAGCTGTTAGACCCGAGGTTCTTCAGCCATTTCTCTAATGAATTCCTACTGCCGCAATATTCGTTGGCTAGATATCAGTGGGGTGTGGCGTCCATAAAGCCGAAAATCCTTATCAAGATTATGGACTACAAATTAAGACTGAATGAAGACGACCGCACACGAAAACACAGAAGCTTCGAGCTTTATCCGCTCGGGATGCAGAGGAGCGAATACTCTGAGACGTCATCGCAGTCGTACGAGATAGAATACTCGGATGTACTGCACTTCGACATATCTTACATCTACACCAGCGGTATGCGGCGTATAGACCGATACGGCTACATCTCCCCCTCCGAGGTACAACCTTTTCTGCTGATCTAAGTACGAGGTTTTGTTTTAGTCGCTACTGAAACACCCAAGGATACAAGGACGAATACTGCTCCTTATGATCCACGCTTTTAAATGGTTTGATCAGATCGTACGTGCGTTTGGTAGGGCCGAAGGTATGGAGAAACAACACCAGAGGATACAAGACCTATCGGTATGAGGTTTGGTTGGGGTTGTTCGACCCATCGTTCTTCAGCCATTTGGGGGATGAATCTTTGGTGCCGTATTATTCGTCGACTAGATATCAGTGGGGCAAAGTGATCATGAAGCCGAAAATCCTCATCGAGATGAGGGATGTCATAAAGCTGGAAGAATACGTGCATACACAAAGAGAGAGAGACTTCGGGCTTTATCTGAGCATCCTGCAGAAGGCGGAACGCTCTAAGGCGCCAACGCAGTCGTACGTGCTAGAATACTCGGATCAAAGGCGCTTCAACATTGTTTACATCCAGATCAGCGGAAGGGGGCATATAAAGCGACATGGCCATATCTCCCCATCCGAGGTACAGCCCTTTCTGCTGATCTAATCTGTTAATCTAAGCAGACCTCACACTAAAAGGAGGAGAGGACATTAAAAACCGCACCATCTATACTCCGTGAGGATCATAGAGCCGGCTTATTGGACAAGAGAGTCAGCGGAATACATAGAGGGATACATAGAGACGCCGACGGCGACCTTCGATGGATCCTCGTTCTGGTTCGACTATGGTACGCTCAGCTTGAGGTCGTCCCACGTAGAAATAACGGGAATGTATGTGAGCTTATCGCAAGATACGGTGCGCAAGAGAACCGTTAGGGGCGTTAAGAAGGCCAAGAAGGTTGAGATCAGTTCTAGGCTGAGTATAACCAAGGGAGACGAAAGCGGTCATTTGTTCCTAGTGAAGCTCAAGCACGAAGAGTACTTCCCGGTGTTCTTGCCGGAAGAGCCCTACATCAATGAGGAGGTAGTATACGATCAAGTTTTAGATCTATACCTAAATTCTCTTTATATTGAACGTAAGATTGAGTCCAGTATAGCTAAAAAAGGGCGCACCAACTCGCCACCATATAGCAGTACCATTGGCGAGATAACAGCTACTGCGCCGAGGTTGGTTCCTCTTCTCTGAATCGAACGCTTCTCTAGTCCACCCTAATGGGTTCCATTTAGGCGGCATTGGATCACCTCACACTTCTGTGGCGGTACTTTATATGCGGCAACATGCGCATAACCTCGAAGGCTAGGTTGGAGAGCTGATTCAGAAGTTTGACTGCTACGGCCTCCTCCAGCGTCACTGCACGTCTCTCAGCCCACCTTATCCACACTCTAGCCTCGTCTACGGCTGAGCACTCCGGAGAGGCACAAGCTATCCAGCTACTGAGCGGCTCCTCAAGAGCGGCCACATAGGCCAGCTTAAGCGCACGCCGATACAGCGTATATGATGTATCGAGGTACTCCGCTCTGCCAGTGGCAAGATAGAATCCCAGTTCCATAAGCGAGAAGGCAATGAGGCGCATTATCCGTCTCTGCGACCTGGGGAGCAGGTTTGCGGCCTTCTGTGCGTAGGCAACAGCCGTCTCCAAGGCGCCGAACAGCTTAACCGCCGGATCATCCTTCTTGACTTGCCGCGCCGTCCCCTTCCAATACACCAATGTACCGCCCCCGTCCCCTGGGCAGGAGAACAACGCAAGGCACGGCTTTGTGAACACCATACCGTCACCCGCAGTCGCCGGTCTTACAATACGGATCCTTCCCCTCGTCCAGAGCCTTCAGCTTCGCCTCGGCGGCCGCCTCATCTATGGAGGTATCTAGCGATATGGGCTTCACAGCGATCTTGGTCTCCGCGAGCCTCTTCTTTATCTCCTGCTTCAAGCCGGTGTATATCACCTGCACCGACTTGGACTTATCCCTATATACGGTGATGCCCTTGACCCCCATCGCCCACGCGAACGCGAACGCCCAATACACATCGCCGCTGGGCGCATTGGCGGGCATGTTTATCGTCTTGGAGATGCCTTGATCCACCCACTGCTGGGCGCTCGCCTGCATGAGGACGTGCCAGAGCCAGCCTATCTCCATGGCTGTCGCCAGCAGATGCTTGACGCCCTCGGGCACGGGGGCGTCCCTCAACATCCCCGTCTCCTCGACGGCCCTCCTCACCTCAGGGATCCAAAGGCCCTTCGCCCTGAGGTACTCTATCCCCGGCTCGTAGTACTCCACGAGGGTGCCCACAGTGACGTTGCGGAGAAACGCCAGCGCGAACACGGGCTCTATCCCGCTGGTGGTGCCGGCCAGTATGCTGGTTCTGCCGGTTGGCGCTATGGAGAGCACCACGGAGTTCCTCACGCCGCCCCTCACCTTCTCCCTAAGCCTATCGAGATGCGGCCTCAGCCACTCCCTAGTCCGCATGGTGATGTCCCTAAGGCGGTCGCCAGTCTCCTGAAGCTCCCTGGGGTAGACGTGTTTCACCTTCTCCCACCTGCTCCAGACAAAGTCCTGGTACTTCAACACAGGGATCTCCCCCCTTGCATATATCGACTTCTCGAAGAACTTGAAGGGCCCCCTCTCCCGCGCCAGCTCCGCCGACTCGTCCAGGGCGTGGACGTATATCCAGCCCATGATGCGGTTGACGAGCTCCACGGCCTCCCAAGAGGCGTAGGGGATCTCCAGCCTTATTAGAAGCTCGGCGAAGCCCATTATCCCAAGCCCGTTTTTCCTCGTGGCGGAGTTCATCTCGTCTATCACCTTAATGCCCGTGCGGCTCCTCTCGATGGCGTCATCTAGGAAGCGGGTGCCCACCCGCGCCGCCTGCGCCAGCCCCTCCCAGTCGATGCACCTCAGCTTCTCCTCAAACGTCCTGCCCGTGCAGTTCGGCTTCACGAACTTTACCAAATTGATATGAGTAAGGTTACAAACTTCGAATGGATTCTGCTGAGTCTCTGCACATGGGTTAACTGCTCTCCATATGTATGTAAAGCGTGTGCCTGCTATTTCTATTTCGACGCCGAGGAGCGGGTTCGAGGCATTTAGGTTAGCCTTGAATATGAGGCCAGGGTCGCCGGAGTCCCAAGCGCCTTCGGCTATCTCGCGGAAGAGGTTGCGGGCGTCCACCTCGCCCCAGACGGCCTCCTTGGGCGCCTCCACCTCCTTCGAGATGTCGGCATATTCCACTGGCTTTTTGCCGGTTCTATCGTAGAAGGCGCGCGGGTTGATCAGGGGATATCTCGGGCTCTGGTCTACGCCAAGCGCCTTCTCCATGAACGTGTCGTCCACGAAGACGGATATGTTGAAGTTCTGCAGATGCGCGTCCTTCAGCTCGCCGGTCTTCGCCTTGATGAACTTGCGTATGTCGGGATGCCAGACGTGAAGCGTCCCCATCTGGGCCCCGCGGCGCTTGCCGCCCTGCTTTATGACGTCCACGTTTGCGTCGAAGAGCTTCATGAAGCTGATGGGGCCCGACGCAACTCCCACGCTCCCCCTCACCACGTCGCCCTCGGGGCGGAGGAGCGAGAAGTCGTAGCCGACGCCGCCGCCCAGCTGTTGTATGATGCCCGAATAGGCCAGCGCGTCGTATATGCAGTACCTGCCCGGATGGGTCAGCGAGGAGAGGCAGTCCTCGACCTCCAGGGTGAAGCAGGAGGCGAACATCTCCTTCTTAGTCCAGGCGTTGAACCAGAAGGGCGACGCGGGGACTATCCTCAACGAAGTTATGGCGTCGTAATAAAGCCTGGCGGTCTCGGGGTCGCCTGCCACAGCCGTCGCCACCCTCGCCGCCGCGGCGGCCGGCGTCTCCGCGATCTTGAAGTCGGGCCCGCGCAGGGCGTAGTTGCCGTTTGTGAACAGCCTCAAGGCGTTGTAGCTCAGCGAGCGGTCGAACTCCGGCTTGAGCCCTACCCAACGCAGAGCCGATGCCGCCTCCCGCTTGAGGAGGCCGGCGGCCGCCAGCCTCTCCACCGCAACGAGGGCCCTCTCGCCGTACTTGGATTTATCCTTCAGGAAGTCCTTGCCCAGAACCTCCTTGTATATCCTGCCCAGCAGATGCGACTTAGCGGCCTCGGCCAGCTCCGGCTTGTCTATGGCCTTACGTAGGAGCTCCAGCTCCACTAGGTCTGAA